>Ga0308021_10000340_pt1 | contig 21761 bp, 16 predicted proteins | sample Neamet351_FD_201296 | JGI IMG/M metagenome (GOLD analysis project Ga0308021, IMG submission 201296) | Marine microbial communities from water near the shore, Antarctic Ocean - #351 | ecosystem: Environmental > Aquatic > Marine > Unclassified | place: Southern Ocean | collected 2014-10-02
TGGACTTAAGTTGCTAGCCCCATCTGCTTTTTGACCTTTATCTATACCTTGTGTTGCTATCCTGTAAACACCAGCTGAATTATTACCTTTTCCATCTCCACTTGCTGGGAAAAACATTACTTGAGAATTACCTGCTCCAGGCATTTGCACTGGAGTTTGGAACAATGCTGCTAAATTGTCTCCACCAGCTTTAAGATTTTTGTATAAATTTTGATTAAAACTTAATCCTTTTTCGTCAAGAATTTTTGTTTCTTTTACTTCATTTTTACTATAAACAGTTTCACCCATTGCATAGGGTTGACCAACTGAATTCATAATATTATTATCATTTAAATATTTAAGAAGCTTTGGATCTTTCAATTCTGTTTGTGAATAAACTCTATCACCTCTGTTATCAGTTTTATTAAATAAATCTTTAAACATAGTTTCTTGAATCGTTCTTTTTGTAAAAGCTTTTACTTTATCTTTATCACCTGATTGTAAAAAATTTCTTAAAGAACCATGCTCCTTTTTCATATCAGGAAAATCATCTAAACTAACAACTCCATAGGCAGCAAAACTAGCTATTTTAGCATCTGTTTTTCTTGAACTTAATAATATACCGTCAGTTGCAGCATTTACTTGTACTGCTAAAGCTGGACTATTATACATTTTATTAATGCCAATAATTTTTGAAGTAGTTGTTTTTGTATATCCTGGTGCAGCACCTTTAGTAGAGTTTGAAGTAAATGAAGCAGGCTCACCTTTAGGAGCATCTACGTCCGCACCGTCCTCTGTAAGTTCACCTCCACCTACAGTGGCATACATGGATGGCTTTAAAATCATGTTTTTATCTAAATAACCTAAATCTTGAAAAGTTTGACCAGAATCTATTGCTACTTCGTTTTCTATAACAAAATCAGCTCCTCCTGGTCTAGAATAAGAACTTGTATCTATTTGTTTTTCAAATTCATAATAATACATACCATCTTCACCTACGTTTTTCTTTATTATACCTTCTTCTACGCCTTTTTCATAAACACTTATTGCTGTTCCACCACTTTTACTATTTAATGTTGTTAAGGTTTCTGAATTAACAGGTATTCTAACAAGAGTATTAACGATTTCTTTATTGTCACCACTTAATGATCTAGTCATTGTTGCACCTTCTCCAAAATTAGCCACAGCACTTTCCCCTCCATTAGCACTTAAAATAATTTGATTCAATTGTTGCTCACTATTAGTTGGATCACCTATTATTCTTGTGCCAGCTTCAGCTCTACCCATGACATCAGTTAAAAGTCTACCCATATTTTTTTGACTTTCATCCAGCCAAGTGTCAAAACCATTAGCACTTGCTAGCTTTGCTGCTTTTGCCTCACCGGTTAATCCACCAAAACGAAAATCTATTTGATCTTGAGTAGCTTGAGCACCTCTTTTGAGAACCTCTTCCTTCCATTCATCATACAAAACATTATTATTACCAAACTTTTCTTTTCCTGCTGCAAGAGCTGTATTAGTAATTTTACTATTGGTTACCATTATGCTATCTTCCATTTGACCCTGTAAAGCTTCTGTTTTTTTAGCTTGTACATTAGCCAACTGTAATTGCTTACCAAATTGAGCAAGCATTCCTCCTACGGTTCGTCCTGTTTCGGCTCCAACGTTTGTTTGTAACTGTGCAGGTGTTGTAAAATCTGCTCCTGGTATTGAGTATCCCATATTTATATTTTTTATTATCCTATTGGATTTACTACTTTAAAAATGTCTGATAATTCAGAATTCGAATAAGTTGGTGTTGGAGTGTTTACGGCACCACTGCCTGCTACTTTCCCGGCGATAATCCAGCTGTAAGTGCAGTTGAAGCTATTCCACTTGCAACTTGACCTACACCTGTAAATATACCGGCTGTAGCATTGTCTCTACGTGATCTTGCTGCAGCTTCTCTTTGAGCACCTCCAGTTTCTTTAGCTATATTATAACTAATATCTGAATTGTCTCTATCTTCTTGAGCATTAAATTCAAATAATTTACCTTGAGCATCAGCGGCTTGTTCTCTTTGTCCTTCTGATATAGCTATTCCTTGTAACCTTCTTTGCTCACCTACTTTAGCCTCCATTAATGAGGATTCACCTTGAGCTCTTCTTACTTCGTTCTGTGCTTCTTGTTGTTCTATACTAGATGAAACCCCTTTTTTACTTTGTAATGCGGCTTGAGCTAAAGCAGTTGCACCACCAGCACTTGCACCAGTTGATCTCAACATGTCCAAAGTATTAGCTAAAGATATATCTGCTTCTTCCGCTTGTATTTCAGCGGCTTGTGTAGCAACACCTAAGCTTTCAAAAGGATTACTCATCATCCCGGTTAAATCACTAGCCATATCTGAAAGCGATGAAGTACCTGCATAAGGGTTTATTATATCTTGTCTACCGTCTTGAAGTGATTTAACTTTAGCCGCTGCAACTTCTTTTGCATTTCTTGCATTAACCATTGCTTTATGCTCTTGTCCAGATTGTATTGCACCACCTACAACTGTAGCTGCTACACCTACTCCAGCTGATACTGCTCCAATTGTTAACGCGGTTGCTGATATTACTGCCATATGCTTTAATTTTAAATTATAATTTTTATCATTTCATGAGAAGGAGTTTTGTCTATAGTCCAACCCATTTGTTCGTGTATTTTTAATAAGCTATTGCTTCTACTTATTGACATCATGTATTTACTACCAGCCTTTTTAGTCATAGATTCTGCTGTTAGTATTAGTTTTTTAATTGCCTCTTGTCTTATATCTTTATCACTTTTAGGATTTGATATAATCCAGTCTAGCCATACTAGTTTTGAGTTACTCCAATATAAAAATCCGGCTACTATATTTTCACCTTCATGTTCTACCATTATACCTCCTGTTCCGTTGTCGGGCAGCATGTCTTTTGCCATTACAGGCCAGCTCCACGCTATCCACCAGTCTGATAAGATCTTGTAATCAGACTCCATTAATGTTCTTGTATTCATTTGATTTGATTTAATATGATGACTCTACGTAGTCAGATGAAACAGCAAACAACTCCATAGGTTTAATCCTAGATGTTGTGTCTGATTCTATTGTGACAGTTGCAAAATAACCTTTAACACCAGTCATTGATGCACCAAAGATAATTTCACCTGCCGTTGCAGAACTTGAGTTAATTAAGTTAGCAAAATATTTGCCTTCTTTTTTAACAAAGCCTGCATAAAATATTGGTTGTGTTGTTGCCGCTGCACCTGTCTTAGGTGGTGTAGCAGAATCATAAGCACCGTCATTATAGCTTAACACTGGTTTACATGAATCAACTAGTTCAAAAGATCTTGCAGCTTCAAATTTACTTATCTCCCATCCATTTCCACCTTCGTAGTTAACTGTTTTAAATACTTTAGATGCACTTACCGCGGGATTAAATACAAACTTTATAGACGAGTCATAGGCTGTAGAATAAAATGTATTTCTATTTTGAGAAATATCGTAGTGTTGATAAAATCCACCGTTTGTATAACCTGTAATTTCACCTGCTGCATTAGTAACAGGAAGAGTTTTAAAACTGTAGTAATTGTTTTGTAAACTAAGAGTTTGATCTGGTGTGTAAGAGAAAAAACTAGTCCAACCCAAAACTCTTTCATCAAAAGTTATTGTAGCTGTTAACGGACTTGGATTAATATCTCCATTGTCAGCGACAGGACTTTGTTGTAAAGATAATACATATTGTTTGTTGTATATGTCATAAGCTCCTATTGCTTTTCCTTTACCAAACGTAGGTGTGTTTAAGGTACCAAATTGATCTCTAAAGTAATCAATCATACCATATTGAGAGATTTCTGTTATACCATCTCTAGACAGTCTTAAAACAGCATTTCTATTTTTATCTGTAAAGTATTTTCTGTACCCATATACGGCAAAGCTTTCAGGATTATTACTCATTCCATATTCACCTGCATAAGGTATTATATCACCTATAACCATATTAGATGCGGTTAAACTCCCACCACCTTCAGCATTGTATATAACATCTTTATCTATTGGAGCTCTACTAACTTTGTCTTGTTGAAATATAAGTAACGCCGTATCTTCAGCATATAGTTTTTGTATAGATCCATTGATAGGATCTGTTGATTTAGTTATATCTGTACCTACAGAGAATTCATTAGTATTGTTTATACCAGTTCTTGAATTAAAAATTCCAGAATAAATCATAGAATTAAATCTTATAGAAGAATTAGGTTCATCTTCTACTAAATAAGCTTTTACTCCGTAGTCTATGTTTGTATTGTTGTATCCACCTCTTATTCTAGATTCTTCTATAGCCCAACTATCCGTAGCTTCAGTGTCGCTTGCTGTAAAAACAGGGTAATGACCTGCTACACCTAACGGAACACCAAATGATCCATTCCATTTAGGCGCTGCAATACCAACTGCTTTGTTGTAAGTCTTTTTCAAAAGAAAAGAATTAAAGTATTTTACCTCTATAATAGCTCCCATATTATTATCACTTATTTATTTATTTTATTACTATGGATATGTAACTAAAGCGGACACTGAAGTTCTTTTTGCAGATGAACTAAAGTCTGCAGTGTATGATCCATTTTTAGTATACTCCCAGTTAACATTAGGTCTAAAGAAATTATAATTTCCTGCAGTAATAGTAGCTTTTGTAGTTAAAGCCAAGTCTGTATAAAATTGAGTTACATATTTAGTTATATGTTCTTTAGCATAATATGTAGTTCCACCTACATTGTATTGATATTGCTGCGGCGTACTTACACCACCAGCATAACTGTAATCACCAGTTGTAAAACCTTGAGATGCAGACATGTTTTTTGTAAGCGTACAATCTGCGTAGTTACAAACCTGCCCGTTTAAAGCACCCATTGTTATTCTATATTCACCTGGTATATCAAAAGCAAATACTCTCTTAACACCAGATGTTCCACCTGTTGTGCCGGATAAAGTCATTTCATTATTGTTTCCACCTATACCAGTAAGTCCTCCTTCTCCTGTTGGCACACCCGAAACCGCACCATTGTATTGTGCTTTAGTATTAGAAATATTATTACTTGTTTGAAGTAAACTATTATCAACCGTCTGAGCAATAATCCAGTTAGCTGAAGAATTTACTCTATACTCTACCACCGCTGAAACAGGATTAAAGGTTTGTGATGTAGTTGATGGTGTTGTTGCTGGTGCGTTAGCAAAAAACTGCACATAGAAAGCTCCCTCACCTGCGCCTAAACCAGCAGATATTTTTTCTCTTAAAAATACATAATTTCCATTACCAGGAGAACCGGGACCTGGCACACTGCAATAGTCTGTTGAATTAGACGTGGCAGGGCTTACTAAAGGATTTATACTTGGTGTTATCCAAGCAAAAGACTGAGAAATAGCACTTGTTATTTGATCTAAGTTAGTGTAATTATTTGCAAAATAATACCTAGTTCCATCACCATCAAATAATGGTGCTATAAAAGGTATTTTAAATCTACTAGGAACTTCTGGTTGACCTATTGTTATGTTTAAAGTACAGTCGGTTGTTTTACCACCTGCGTCAGTTACTCTAGCCACAACAATATAAGCCGCTGCTCCAGTGGATGCAGTTATAACGCCTTGATTATTTGTAGTAGTCATTGTAAAAATGCTTACAGCGCTACCGTTTTGTGATTGAGACGTAATTGTCCAGGTTAAATCATCTGTATCTCTAGATGTGTCTGCGGATCCGTTTTTACCAACCAATGTTGCTATTGTAGGCAAATCATCAGTGGTTACTTGTATAGATCTAGGGCACGTTCCAGTTATAGTTGGTGGTTCGTTTCCTAATAAACCAGACATTACCGGTGGTATTGTAAAAGCATTATCAAAGTAAGCTGGTGGAGTTGATGCAGTGTTCCATAGTCTATAAGTAAAACTAAAAGAAAAATTTCCTGTAGTTGCAGCATTAAGACCATAATAAAAAGTACCAACAGTTTTTAAAGTATATCCAAATTTTGAGCCAGCAGTTCCATCACCTGTCTCTATTAAAACAAAGCTTGCGGTTACATCTGTACCAGCTCCATTTGTTACAGACCATTCGTTGTCAGCATAAGCAGTCTTTATTCTTGCATTACTTAGCCTAGCTCCTATAACATCTATACCAAAAAAAGGTCCGGCAACTGCTGTATCTGTAACCATACCTTCATTTAAAGCAAGTGTAAACCCTGAGGTTGCTTGAGCTCCTCCTGTATCAGTTGCCACCGCTGTATTTAATTCACTAACTAATCCAGCTGTAGAAGTTTCCCAGTAAATATCTAATCTAGATACATCGGGTTCTGTTTCAACAACCGCTAAGTTTTCTAATACAGGGTAAGAACCTGACGCTATAGTGTTAACCATACCAAGAGCTTGGCTAGTTATTACTTGACCAATCAAAGGATTTGATTTAGCATTATAAAAACCAAATATAGGTACAGCAGGAACAATTGGAATTGCAACATCAAACAACTGTCTTACTACAGATATTGTACTTACTGTGTCGGATAATCTACCTGGAAAAACTTGTTCATTTCCAGTTACCGATGTAGCTACAGTATCGTTTTGAACTCTACCAAACAATTGAACTGAACTTCTAAACTGTTGTTGCTGAGGACCTACCTCTGTAAGATCTCTAGGAACTTTATTTATATTATCATTTATTAAAACTATATTAGATAATTGACCTCCGGTCTCAGTACCGTCAGGATTACCTTTCATAACACCCGGTAAGTACACGTTGTAATATTCTTGCTCTTGTTGCTTAACTACTATTTTATAGGAAAACCAACCTAAAGGATTGTAAGCAGCGTTTGCTGTATCTCCATTATAAAGCCCTGGTGTACCTAAACTTCTATTAGCTACAGCAGGTGAGTTACTGTTTATTGTTTCATTAAACAATACTTTTAAAGAATCGCCTGGCCAAGTTGGAGCAGTTGAATCTCCACAACCCGCCACTGTAGGATCACACCTGTAAGGACTATAAACAGTGTCAGCACCAAATTGATTTAAAGCTAAAGGCGCTGTACTATTAGATAAGATAGTGGATGATTGTCTACCAAATTTATCTGATAAAACAATACCAACTTGATAATTACGATTTTGTTTTACAGTATGGTTAGGATATTCAGTTCTAGTTTGACTACCGGTGGCTACATTATCTGCTGACTTATCTGAAACACCTACTTGATAATCTAAAGCCGCAGGTGGCGTATGCTTGTCTTGAAAGTTTCCATAAACTATTCTATTGCTAACAAGCTCTTGAGCTTTAGCTCTAACAGGAACTCTATCGTATACTCTAATTAAATCAGCTGTAGGTAAAGTTTTATAAGGTTTTGTAGATTCGTAAGAATAAATAAATACATTATCAGCAGGGCTGTCGCTCCAAGGGGCTTGGTTTTCTACCTTAACAGTATCTACAACTCTTATAGCTTGCCCATCAGATTCTTTATATAGAATATCAATTTCAAGAATTTTAAATGCAGATGTATTTATTGTTTGTAAAGCTAGTCTTGTAGAGGGAAGAGGTATTAACAAGTCTATTTTAGTTACTTTGTTTTCCATAAATTCTACAATAGTACTTTCATAAGCAAGCTTTTCATCGTCGCCTTGAAAATAACCATCTTGTTTAGGAATAAACATTGGCTGTGTAAATGGTGCAAATATAGAATATTCACCATCATCAAATCTAAATCTATAACTAAATCTTATAAATTTATCTTCTAAAAACTGTGGATCACCACCATAATCAGCTTGTTCGTAAGGATTATCTGTAGTTCCATCTGGTAGTTTAGCAGAGCTAACATCATACATTGTAGTTTCTAAACCTCTTAGTGTTAAAATAGTATCATTAGCAATAGTATTAGCTTTGTTAGTGTTAAAACTAGTTGCACTATTTATTTTATTTACTATAGTTCCACTTTTTACATCTGTTCCTGACACACCTAACCCTAAAGCAATTGTTCCAGTGATACCATCAATTACAATAGTTTTTGAATTATCAACAGCACCGTTAACATTGGCCGTTGCAACGTCTGCTGCTGCTAAAGAACTAACATTTAAAACTTGTATTGGTTCGTATGGGTTGTATTTAGATACAGATATAGAATCTTCTACTGTATAATAAGTTGGTACAGCATAAGTGTTTGAAGGGTTTGAAGATGGATTAGCTAAGTTAACATTTATTTTTCTTGGTTGATTTCTATCATCTGTCCAAAACAAAAGACCTTCTATCACGTTAACACCTATTATAGGATTTGTTTGAGAGAAATTTAAAAAAGCACCTTCCACTAATACCTTGTAGTTATCACTACCGTTTGTGCTGTAAGCAAGTATATAGTTTTTAGCCGCGGAATTATATATTATTCTACTACTAGCTTGGGTGTCAAAATTGTCAGTCCAAAAGCTATATATAGTTGTATTGTTTTCGTCTACAAATTGACCAATGCATTTTATATTAGGTGCTCCTACAAGTGTAGAAAAACTTGACTGTGCAGAAGAAAATAATATTTCTTTATTACCTAATACGTTCTCTAATGCTCCTACATCTGAACCTTCTGATCTACTTATCTGAACATTCTGTGCATCGCGATACTCTCCAGATGGTATCAACCTGTCATCCAGGTCTTTATTCATCTTGGACTTTATAAAAGCATTTTTAACTTCAGCCATTTAATTTAATGTTTTATCCATTTAGATTTACCTCTCATAACTTGAACTATCTCATCAAGCTTAATGTTGGATAATCTTATTTTAGCATTTCTTAATTTAGAGCTTTTTTCTCTACGTAATCTTTGTACCACATATTCAGGCTGGTTTATTCTAGAACCAATAACAGCATGTATTATATAAGCATACATAGCTTCTTCAGCTAGCTTAGGAACTTTAGTATCTAAGTCTGAGGCTAAACCATCAGAGACATATTCAAAAACTATAAGCTTACTAACTAATGCAGATGAAAAAGAAATTTTACCTTCTCTTTCGTTTAAATTAAAATAGCCATTAGCTTGTGCAAATTGAGGATCCATACCATACTGTCTACCTAAAGTAGCACCATTACCCATTAAATCCCAGTTGTAAGCCCACATGTCATTAGTAAAATCATTTGAATTAAAAAATCCATTGATGAAATTAGTGTTAGCCGTATGCCATCTTGCTTGAGTAATTGACTCTGTTTCTATGTCATTCCCAAAACTATCTTGAGTTGGTATACCTGCCGAGTCCTGAGCTTGCGTATAGAAAGGACTTGTGGTTAAGTTGTTTGTAGGATATATAGGGTGTAAAACACCCAGTCTATCAACCCAAGAACATTTAACGTAGTTAACATAATCCTGAGGTAAAACTAAAGTTAAACTTGCGGGTATAGTTAATTCAGCAGATTTAATACTTTTTAAAGTATCATAGCTAAATTCTTGTAAAGCTCTTTTAGCGTGAAATATTATATCAGTTCTTTTTACGCTAGGTATTAATTTGCCAGCACCTACATATGCAACTAAAAAATTATTAACTACATCGTTAAGTTTAGTGTATTGATAGCTACCATAGTTGTCTTCAACCGTTTGGCCATATGCTTTTTCAGCTTCTGTAGATGCATACTTACCACCAGTTAGTATAGTTAATTGTACTATTATATATTGATTTGCACCTGGTGCAGCGGTAAGCGTTACTGTTTTACCATTTGTAATTGTAAAAGCTGTAATCCATTCTGTAAACGTACCTGGTATTCCCGTGGGACTTGTATATATTTTAAAATTATTTAACGCATAACTAGGATCAGCTGGTAACCAACTAGTTGCACTACCTAGATAAAGGTCTGTATCAAAGCTTGTAATAAAAGATTGCCCCGTAGCGTTTGCTGCATTTCCTCTAAAACCTTGAGAACCTTGAAAATATTGTTCTGCAGTTTCGGTTATTAATCCGTCATTTGTTGGTTGTATAGCCATTTTTTATTAACTTTTTTGATTTACCTCTGTAGCTTGTTGTTGTGAAGCGGCTACTTGTATTAATTGAGGATCTTTAATTATAACACCAGAGTATAATAAAATTTTAATTATTAAAGATGTTTGTTCAGACTCTGATAATTCAAAGTTTTGAGATGTGGCAGGGTCATAAATATATTGACCCACCGAACCTATAGAGTATCCCCATACAATATTTCTAGGTTTTCTTAGAAAATCTACTGTTATATCTCCAGCACCTATAATTGTACTAGGACTGATGTAAAGTTTGTTGTTTTCGTAAAGATAATTAGGAAAGCTTTTTGTAGCTTTAGTTAGTGGAGATCTTTGTATTTGATAATAATCACTTCTTTGTAATCTTTGTATTTCTGTTGGAGTACTTGAAGAATTATAAGTGACTGTTCCTAGTCTATAAAAAGAAACTGTTGTTGAAGGGAAAGGAGGGTTAACAGGTTCAACACCTGTGTATATGATTGTATTACCATAGCTATCTATAACTGGTAAATTCCAAAAGGGATTTGTTGGAGTAGTATTGCTATCGTATACAGCATTACCAAAAGTTTTAAATATAGCTATTCGTTCATCTATATTTTCTATTCTATCTGAGTAATCTACATCAGCTTGTGGCACACGCAATTGTTGGTTAAGATCTTCAAAGTATTGTTCAAAAATATCTAATTGTGACTGGGTGCTTATTTTATTAAACTCGTCAGGAGTAATGTACCCTCTTTGCTCTTTGTTTAGTATTGTTAATACAGTACTGTAAACCTGATTTACGTTTATTGCCATGTTAATTTTATTATTTTAATAATCAGGCAACCACCTAAGTGATCACCTGTTATTATAATTACCTGTTATTTAAGTTTTTTCTCGATAGACTTGTATATTTCTACACCTTCGTCTGTTTTCAAGAAAGCAGCAAATGCTGAATAAGGGTTTTCATCAAATGGTATTGTCATTAATTTTTTACCATTAGAAGCCCACATAAAGTATCTTTGGTCATCTGATAGTTTTATTATAGCTGCTTCGCTAGCTCTAATACCAAAGTTTCTTAGTATTACATTTTCATCACTAGCTAATTCTATGAATAATGATGGATTAGCTTTAGCAAACAAAAGTAAATCTCTTTTAATTTCTTTTGAACTTAATTTACTTACGCTAGATCCATTTTCTACTCTAAGTACAGCCTCAGCATGTTCTATGTCCATTGATTTAGCCGCATTTAATGCATCAATTTCATATTCTAATTCATCTAGTTCACTAACAGCTATTTTTTGTGGTTCTAATTCTTTAAACCTATGTACTCTTAATGGATGATAAATAGATAGTAATTTTTGTAAAGCTTGTTCTTCTTTTTTTACAGATAAAACCCCGTCTTTAAACATTATGTGACCCATTGTTGCTTCACCTTTTTGTTCATCTACAAATACAGAGGCTTGATTAGTTGCGTATCTTAACTCTCTTTGAGTCCCACTATCTTTATCAAACCACAATAATGGATGTTTTCTTGTATGCTTGCTTGGTATTGTAAAAGTTAACGGAGAAGCATATCCCGTTAAATAATAATTTCTGTTTTTAATCTCCCAACCATCTGGTTGAGTTAGTTTTTGTTTTGACATAATATAATATAATTAAATAGTTAAAAAATAAATACCCCCGCCGTTTGACGGGGATAATTATTATAGTTGGATTATCTTATAATCCTTTGAATAATACAAAGTTATTAGCAGCTTGAGTTACTAAACATCTTTCAGATAAGAAGTTAACTTCCATCGCATCTAAAGACGAAGTGAAAGCACCACCTACTGAACCAGTTAACCAAGATTTCATTCTTCTGTCGTCAGTCTGAGAAGCTCTATAACGAACGTGTAAAAATGGTCTTCTGATATTAGTACCTAAAATCTGATCATATACAGTTGTAGTACCAGCTGGTATTAAAACTCCTTCAATTGAAGCAGGTCCAACTTGAGCACCCCTTGTAGAAGCATCATTTAAGTATTTCCAGTCTGTTTTGTAAAAGTCATAAGAACCTCTTCTAAATCCTGAGAAACCAAGATTTAAAGCCATTTCTTCTGAATTTTCAAATAAACCGAAAGCAGTTCCTCCAGAGAATCCTCCAGATATAGATCCTAGCATGTCATCAAAATCAAGATTCGAAGATCTATTTAAGAAAAGCATGTTTTCTTCAATAGCTCCCTGAGTATCAAGATTTTTTAGAATAGCATCAAAAGAATCTAAACCAGCAGCAGCACTAAAGCCTACTTGCACATTTCCTCTTGCTTGAATAGCAGCGAACAAACCTTGCATACCTAGTGATTGACCAGTTAATGCAGCAGGTCCACCAGCAGTTAATTCACCTTCTACCATAGCCATCTCTAAGTAATCTTCAAATCTAAGTCTAGTTTCAGACTCAGCTTTTAAGTACCATAAATAACCTCCAGTACCATCTTCAGTAGAAACTTCTACCCAACCGATCTGAGCTGTGTCAGAACCGTTGATAGTATAAGTACTTCTAAGGATAATAGGAGAGTTAGAGAATTGAGTAAAAGAAGGAGTAACTGTTACTTGCGGATTATTAACAGCCGCATAAGTGTTAGCACCTACAGGAGCATTACCAGTTGATGTTCCTTTTTGAAATTGAGAACCATAAACAAATATTTTCTTAGAAGCACCATCAGCAATTCCAGCAGCAACTAAGTTAGCAAAACCATAAGGCTCTACAGTTAACTGTCCTGGGTTACCACCACCACCAGCTAAGGCTGTGTCAGATATTCTAACAAAACATTTTGCTTCGTTTCCAAAGTCATCCATTACAACGATAGTTGATCCTGGAGATATTACATTTACAATAGGGTTAGCAGCATTTGCAGCGGTTACAGGAATAGTAATTGTTCCAGCAGCAGATGCAGACGTACAGTTGTTGTATGCAATATGTAATCTGTTTTGTTCAGACCATATAACCTGATCTGAAGTCATAGGCATTTCAGCGCCTACCATGCGTAAAAATCCTGATAACGTTCTGTTACCATATCTTTCTACTTCTTGTTCATACAATTCCGGTAGAAATTGTTGAGCAAAGTTATTTGAATTCGCACCAGCACCATCAAATTGAAGGTAATTGCTAGCAAGAATTGATTGAGCTTGTGAAGGTATAATACTCCCAAACTGTGGACTTAAAGCCATAATTTTTAATTTTTAATTAGTTAGTTAAATTTTCTTGTTTTTATTTTTAATTTTGATGAATCCAATCCACTAATTGATTTTACTTTTAATCCGTTTACGAAAACGTTTCCGTCGGCAACCTGCCGTGGCTTTTCATTTGTGATATTTCTAGAACCGTTGACAATGGTTTTTACACCATCAGCTTTACCCTGTTCGTAAAAATGATTAGCAATTTTATCAGCATTCATAGCAGCATATAACGATTTGTGATAACCTTTTGTATCAGTGACAACACCTTTGTCATTAGTATATTTACTTATAAATTTACTAATATCACCTTGTGTTTCACCAATTTGTTTAGGATTAGAAACTTTATATCTAAACTTTTTTTGCCCTAAGTCGAAATCAAACCCTTGAAATTCGTCGTTAAACAATTGATTAGTTTTTGTTTTAAAATCCTGATGGTTGGTTTCCATCGTCACTTGTTGCTCATTGTATCGGTTGAAAAAATCCGTAGCCTTTTTTTGTTCTTGAGATACACCAGGTCTCAACTTGATTTCCTGGTAATATTTATCTTTAAGAACATCCAACTCTTTACGGGCTTTTGCAACTTCTTCTTTAAAAGCTAGTTTTTTCTTTCTTACTTCTCTAGCTTCATCAACCTCTTCGTCAAAATGAAAATTGTCTTCTAATAAAAAAGCAATTTCTTCTCCATCTAAATGAGGTTTTGTTTGTTTATAGTATTCATTAAGTAAGGTAACATCATCAGTTTTATTATAGTCATGATTTAATCTTACGTAATCTTCTACTGTTCCACCAGTATCCTCCATAAAGGTTACTAGTTTTTCTATATTTTCAGGTAAAGCTTTACCAAGGATTTGCTCGTCTCTTTGAGCTTCTGCAATTTCTTGTTTAATTTCTTTAACCTCTGTTTTTTCTTCTTCTGTTATTTCTTCGATTTCAACGATAGAATCTTCTGGCTTGGATTCTTGTACTTCCACATTTTCGCTGGGCCGTACTTGTTCATCCACCTTTTGTATATCTCCGGTTCGTTGATCTTCAGGTAATTTTCCTGTTTCTTGCTTTGGAATGGCATCGTCTTCTTTAGGTATTGTAACCTTTATAACATCAGGTACTATTTCACCTGTTGCCTCCGGTTTTGTTAAATCTACTTTAATCGGATCGTTGTTAATACTACCTAGTTTTTTAGGCATTTTTTTCTTTGGTGTTAATTTAAAGTCACCTTCCTGTTTAACAGGTTCATTTGTTTTTGTTTCTTCTGACATAATATAATATTATAAAATTAATGATTATCTAGGGCTAAAAGCTTCTAATCCAAAAGACCCTATGCTATCGTTGCTTGATTCAAAGTTTTTAGGCGGTCCATCAGTTTGACGTTGTTGTATCATCTCACTTTGTTGAGTACCTTCCATTTTAACTCTTTTATCTTTTCTATCTTCTATTTGTTGTTCTTTTATTTTTTCAGTTTGTCTTTGCTCTTTTGTAAGTTGTATATTGTAATTAAATTCTTCAGCCATTAATTCTTTTTTAATTAAAGCTTCTGTTTGCATTCTTTGTATTTCAAACTGCGACTTAGCTTGCTCTACGTTAACTTTTTGCTCTGTTAAAACTTGCTGCTTTTGTACCTCAGCCATAGCTGTTTTTTCAGCTAGTTGAGCGTTTGCCTGAGCTTGAGCTTGTATATTTGCTTGTTGAGCTTTTTGATCTCTTATTTGTTTTAACCTACGCTTTTGTTTAAGCATTTGATTAGCTAGTTTAAGATTTTTTATTTGTCTTAAATCTATAGCATCTTCTAAATCAATTCCACCACTTTGCAAAGCAACTTGAATGTTTTGCTCTAACTGAGCTTTTGCTTCATCGTCTGGTTCTAGTTCTAAAAATATACCAAAGTCATGTAATGATAAATTTTTAATTTCATTTAAAGTTTGCGTATTATAAACAGAAATGCTTGACATTAATGCTTGCCTAGTTAAAGGATTGTCTAATACATCAGCTAATTTTTTTGATACATTTTCACATAGTCTTAAGCTTAGGTATAAACTAGCGTTGTTTATATGCTTAGTAGCTATGTTAGATTGTTGTGCTGCAATTTTCTGTAATCCAACTAAAGTATCTTTGTCTGGTAAACTACCATCTCTAGCTTCATTAAGACCAGTCACATCTCTTATCATTTGTAAATAATAATTATATGTGTTTATTAAAGCACCTATTTTAGCTTGGCCCGCTGATGATGATAATTCTTGTATAGGAACCTTTCCTCTATTTAATTCCCCGTCTTGAGTTAAAGATCTACCAACAACCGAACCGGTTTGAAAATACATGTTTAAAGCTTCTGCTGGATTGTAATTGGTACCATTACCAAGGTCAACCTCTGCTAAACCATCCATATCTAAAAATACCCCATCTGGAACCATCCTAGATAATACTTGTTGCAGTTTTAAATGAGTTAGCTGTATCATATCAGCAAATCCCATAGTCTTTGTTATCAGCGACTCAATTCTACCGTTGTACATTCTTGGAGAACATATAGCATAATTCATTTCTACTTTTGTAGTATCAGCCATAGGTCTTGTCATATTCTCTGCCATTTCCCATTTTAGCATTGTGTCAGTTCCTAAAACTTTAACACCTTCAAATAAAACTTCTATGCTTCTACTTATTCTTTCAAACGAATCTGCTTTAGGTGGATTAAATGTGTCTGGTTTTTCTAATATTTTTTCTAAACCTGAATCAGTTTGTTTTAATTTAAAAACTTGATCCATATAGGTTTTGTATTCAAAAAATAATACTTGAACCGTGTTTTCATCATATGCGCCGTAACCATAAATATAATTATTATTACTATTATATTTTTGTAGATTAGCTAATTCATCTTGAGGTATATGAGGAAATAGTTTTGAAATTTCTGGAATAGTTAAAGCTTTTACTTCACCTACATAATATACGTCTTCAAAATTAGGATCGCTTGTATATGAATAAATTAAATGTGCAGGGTCTACATAATCTAAAGTAATACCGTTTGAAGGATTAAAACTTGTTTTAGCTGCGGCTATTCCTAACGTTACTAAATCTAAATTAATTCTACGTTTTAATAACTCAAACTTGTTTTGTGCTAGTACTTGGCTAATAGCCTCTTCCTCTGCTATTTCTACAGATTGTTTATAAGACAATTGCAAATGTAATTCCATTTCTTCTATTGACGTAGGAAGATCGGCTTCAGGAATATTAGTATTAGATATATCAACACCCGTAGCTGCTTTAACTTTATTTTGTATTTGTTTAGCAAACATATCTTTAGCTAAACCATCAGCGTAATCAGTTCTTTTTTTAATAGACTCTGGGTCTTGAGCATAAGCTTTAATATCATAATCTTTAGCTGAAATACCATTAACTAATATATCTACAAATTTTGACAATATTGGTACTGGTTTCCAGTCTAAATTTAAATAAGACAAGTCACCATTGATAGATAATTCATCTTTATATTTTTGTACAGATTGTTCTCCTCTAGCATATAATCTTCTATTGTGAAAATCATTAAAACTAGTTAAATATCTGTTACCATTAGTTCTTCCTTGTGAAAACCATTCAGACTGTATAGCTTGGGCAACCTGAGCTCCATATTTTAAAGACATCTTTTCCTCAAAAGGTACTACCTGATCCGGAAACGTGCTATTACCATTATAGTTTATTTTCATTTATCTTATTATTTTTGAAATATCACCTTTATTATCAAATCTTTTTATACCTAAATCATACTGAGTTATAACTTTTTGTGGTATAGGTCTATATTTGTTTTTATTACAAGCCATAATAGCCAGTCCTGAACTAATAGAGGCATCATGAGTTGTTCTATTATTTATATTAAATTTAGCCCAATCTTCTAATGTTCTTTGGAAATATAAATCTCCATATTTATTATTAGAATTTAAACCTATATGATCTTGTATATAAGATTCTATTGCAGCAGCATGAGCTTGTTTTATGTCTTCACTAGAATTTGGTATACCACCAATTTCTCTTTCTGTTACAGACAACTTATTGTATATTTTATCTGGTCTATTCATAGAGTAACCTCTATAACCTCTTCTTTTGAAATAATATAAAAGTCTTGGTTTGTTATTTTCACATAATAAAGGCATGCCATAAAATATACAAGCCATTAAAACATCTTCAAAAAATATTTCTGCAGTTGCAGGTCTAGCTATGTATTCTAAAAAGAAATGATTAGTAGGGTGATTCTCCATACTAAACTTAGTTAAACCGTGTAAAGCTCCGTTAGAACCTCTTTTATCTACAGTACCTGATATATCATAACTATCACAACCAAACGCACCCATGTGTTCATTGCCAGGATATTTTCCACCGTTTTTAGAAATTACATTATTCTGTAAATTACTTTGTGGAACCCATGATATAAAAAACCTACCACTGTTGCTAGGGTTAAAAAGAACTGTAGTATCTTTCACACCATTAACCCATTGAAAATTTCCTTGAGTTATTACGCTGCTATTTTTAATATCAGCATTCCAGTCTATTTGTTCGTAAATCTTAGTTAAATTAAATAAAGACGATTTAGCTTCATCTCTGAATGCATGTTCCTCTGTACGTGGAAACTGTCTATAAAATTCATTTAAGCCATCCTGATCTCCCTTAAGACCATCTACTTCATTTTGCCAGTATTCTATAACGCCTATATTTATTTTTGTGCCATTCGGATCTTCAACTGGTTTCCTCGGCGTGTTGAAGACAGGTACACCATAAGAGTCGATGTATCCTTCGTAATTCCATTCCATAGGTATAAACAAAGAATATAATCCTGAGCGAGTCTGTCCATTGGCGTTTCTTTTGGTAACATCCGAGTCATAGTAAAGTTTCTTAAAGTTTTCACCACCCTTATCTAAAGAGTTTGATGTTGATCCCATCATACACTTACCAATAATCTTGCTACCTAATCGTAAACAAGTTTTAGTTACCCTCCAGTTGTTTAATATATTGTTAGGTCTTTCCCATTTACCAGATTCATCATGAACTAAAAGCTTTAGCTTTTCTCCATCATAAGAGTTATCCCCTGTATTTTTCCAGTCAACTGTTGTATCTAACCCTGTAAGTTCTCTAAGAGTTTCATTGTTTTCAAGTTTTCTTCTAGTGAATTTACTTGCTGGAACTCTATATGCTAATTCTGTTTTTGGACGGTCCATACCGTCTTGTATTGGTTTGAAGAAAAACGGGTAATTAACCGAGATCGGTACAACTTTGTCAGTGAACATTGTCTTAGCATCAGGCCCTGATTTAGACAAAATCCCAAATCTTGAATCGGTTGATATTGTTGCGCTGTTAACTGTTTCCCCTGAGGCCATAAAAGAAAATCCTGACCTTCTGTTTTTAAGATAGCAAATGCCATATGATCTTGTGTCGGCTTTACAAGCTTGCCAGAATATAAAGAATAATCTGTTTGATTCCCTAAAATCTGGTTTCCCAACATCAATCTTGGACCACTGCAAGTACATGTAATGAGTACCAGTAATATAAGTAGGTTCATTTTTATTAAAAAACCAAAAGCCTTTTTCTCTGTAATCAAACTCTTTATCAATGTAATCATACCATGTTTCTTTAAAATCTACATCATACTCCTCCCAATCAAATATTGTTTTAATATTTTTAAAAGCTTTAGGTAGTAAAGTTCTTTCCCATCTGTTGGATTTAAATTCTACTATATTTTCTGGTTGTTTAGGTAAAGCTATTTTAAGATTCTGTATCTCATATATTTCACCAACCTCACCAGTTCTACTGATTACAATCATATCATATTCCTTATTGTAACCGTACTCCCATTTTTTATACCTATTTTTTTGCTTTAAAACTTTAGGTTTAATATGGGTTTTTAATACTTTAAATAATGTTTGATCGTACATTACTTAGATCTTCCTTCAGCAAAACCTTTAAAACTTTTTTCTTCTTTAGTTTCTTTAGGTTTTTCATTTAACATGTCCTCCTCTTCTTGTATTCTTTGCAATATTTCAAATGCGTCAAATATAGCTAGCTTTTTTGTAGCTGCAGCGTTTTTTAAACGATCTGCGGAAATATCCGGGCCAAAATCTATAATAGGTTCTTTAGCAACTTTGATTAATTCTTCAACTGCTACTTGCCCAGCTTGGATTATACTCAGCTTGGTTTTCTTTATTTCCATACTTAATAACAATATCATTTGATTTCATACAATACAAACGCTTTTTATCAACGATAAAATCATACTCCCCGTATGGCGTATAGCCAACGGTGTCTCCCTCGTTTATTCCTAGCGCTTCTAACGAGCTATTACCTATTTTTAGTATGCCAATAAGGTTTTGCTCTTTATTTACCTTAAACTTGCTTTCACTTTTTAAGGGTTTTATGAAACATCTATCATTTATAGACGTCCATTTTGAGTTTTGATTATATAAATAAATTTGATCTATTGCACAAAAATATTTATTATCTTGAAAAAAAGATCTAGATTTTTTCTTTATGCCTTTCACGTCATAAAAAGTTCTAAATACATTATGATGTATTAAAATAATATCACCTTTTTTAATTGGAGTTTTTAAAGCTAAAGGAGTTTTAATTACCTTAGCTATGTTGTTTACAAACTTGTAACTTTCAATTTTAGTGTTTAATATTATTTTTACGTTTTCTATTTCTATTTCGTTATCATAGGTGTCACCAACTGGTTCTACTATGAAATCATATAAACTACGCATTAATACTCTAAATCATATTCAATGGATATAGCCATGTTAGAATTAAACTTCTTCCATGGCAATATTTCATCTCCTTTTTTTATGTGAATATTGTAAGATGAATCAGTAAGATCATGAATGATGTAAGCTATTTCATGCCCTCCATAGACTTGTTGCCCAATAGAGTAATGCATAGCGTCATTTTTGTAATCAGATCCAATGCTGATTTTTCTTACAACGTTGCTCACTTTTACTTTTCTTCTTCTTTTTGTTCTACTATAGTATATTCTCCAGTGGCAAGGTCTATGTTTATAGCACCATACTCTTTTTCAAGTTTCTTTTTAACTTCTTCAGCTTCTTCACTTGCTTTGCTAAAATCTACTTTAAGAGCACTTTTTTGTACCTCAACATAACCAATATTATTTAATAGTTGGTTTACTTTTCCTTGTGTTTCTCTAACTTCTTTTAACTGTTCTTCAGTTATTTTTGCGTTTTGTTCTGCCATTTTAATTTAATTTGATTATTAATGTTTATTTACTTATTTATTATTACTTATAGATTTGAATTTTTCCGCCCCACGCGAGCCAAAATAGGCTACGTAAACCGTTGTTGTTAAAGTTTTTAACAAACTGATCCATTCTTGTTCTACCGTGAAGGATAGATGCTCATGGCTATCCACCCATATAAAAGCTATTGTCATAGCTGTTAAGAATATTAAACTCATTGGTCGTGTATTTTTACTTAACCATGAGTCAGATTTCATATCGCTTTCCCAGCGTTTTGAAACCTCTTTTAATTCTATCATATCTTGCTCTAATAACAGAAGAGCAGTTTCTTTATCTTGTGGAGATATTACAGTATCAGATTCTTTATGTATTAAGCTTTTTACTAATCCTAATACACCAGCATTTGGTATTATACCACTCACAGTTCCAAGGATACTAGGGGCAATCTTGTTTAAAAATTGCCCAACCTTAGTATCTTTGAATTTTTTCTTAGACATTAGTTTTAACTTCTTCTAATAGTTTGTTGATTGTCTGTACCTGTGTTTGCTTGATAATCCATTCCGTCTCTTTTTCTTTTCTCTTGAGTTATTATGTTCTTCTTTTTATCTATATTAACTTGACTCATATTTTTATTTTCAAAATTCCTCATATCTTTATTTGCCTGACCAAGATTCCTTTTAAAATATGGAGACTTTTGATCGTGCACACTTAAAGGAAGGTTCTTGGTAGAAGTTACAGTAGTATTTATTTTACTCGCATCTCCTATAACAACCGGATCTTGCGACATAGTTACATGAGGATGCTTGTGAGTTGAACCATCAATTACATCTGCAGCACCTTTACCCATTATCTGAGCTACTCTAGCAGCTCCTTTTGCATAACTGTTTTGTCTAGCTGGTCCAAAGTTTTGTGTAAAACCACCTATTTTACCAGCACCATTATGCTTGCCAGAACCAGTTACAGCATTTTTTATCGTATTAAAATCATTAGAAAAACTCTGACCCAAGTGACTAACAAAACCTTTGGCAAAGTCTGTAACTTTGTCCATAGGAGTTTTAGCTGGACGATTTGTATTAGGTGTTGTTTGACCTTTTGGTTTTGGTGGTTTTCCACTTATTAATGCAGCACCTTTTTTCTTAGCAACACCCGCTTTAACCTCTCTATCAGTTCCTTTATCAGCTTTTGCTTTTCTTTTTTCAAGATTAGTAATTCTATTTGATTTTTTACCTTTTATTACTGTATCATCAGTTTGAGATTTTTTAAGTGTTTGTAAATCTATTTTGTCCTGCAATCTCTTGCTTCTATTAGATTTTCTTTTAGATTTTTTAGTAGCTCTTGAAGCTTTTTTATCTGCTTTCTTTTTATCTCTAGCTTCTTGTTTTAA
>Ga0308021_10000347_pt1 | contig 21524 bp, 39 predicted proteins | sample Neamet351_FD_201296 | JGI IMG/M metagenome (GOLD analysis project Ga0308021, IMG submission 201296) | Marine microbial communities from water near the shore, Antarctic Ocean - #351 | ecosystem: Environmental > Aquatic > Marine > Unclassified | place: Southern Ocean | collected 2014-10-02
ACCCAAGTGTCACCGTTTCTTGCAGTATAAAGGTCTGCGGCTCCACCATTGTGATGTGATATGTTGTCTTCGGCTATGCCATTGATCGTTGCTATAGTTGCCATTATAAATATTCTCCTTATGCTAGCGTCACATAGTCAGATGAAGGAGCAAAAAAGATAATGTCAGCAGTTACTGCATATCCAACCGTTCTTACAATATCCCCACTGCCTGTTGGTTTTGTAGCTGTCATAGCTCCAAGCGTTCCACTGATATAGAGTGGTACACCCGGTGTCCAAGTCCATGTATCATCTCGAACAAAACTTCCAGATAGAGCTACTGCCATAGCTTGCGTGTCAGTCTTCGCTTCTAGAGCAATACCCAACAAATTTATACTTGTGCCTGAAGCATCAGCATCAGCTTCCAGCCACTTGCTGGCACTTCCAAGATAAACTAAGTCCATAACTGCTGAACTATATCCCGATGCTAAAGTATTTGTTTGTGGGCCAACTGCCGTATGATCCGCTCCCGGTGTAGCATCGAGCGAGAAGGCTCCTATAGTTTTATTAGTTAATGTTTCAGTACTAGAGGCTGTGATTGCATTAGAAACTAAAGTCCCATCACTCACGGCTGTATTTAACTGAGCTAATGTCGAGGTCAATGTATTATTAGCTAGGTTAATGGATTTATTTGTAAGCGTATCAGATGTTGCTGCACCAATACCACCAATGTTAGTCAAAGCCGTTGCCGCAGTCCCGATATCGGATAAATTACTAGCAGCAATCAAATCTCCGGCAGGGAAACCACCTGCTGTAGAACCGTCATGCACTACCAATACATCTTTATCTGTGTCCACAGTTACTTCTCTAAGCGCGCCAGTAAAACTGGAGTGTTCAGCAGTCGTGCCACCTCTTAGTTGTAATTTTTTTGCCATTAACTTAGACCTCCAAAATCCATTTGTAAATTAGTACCACTTAGTGTGCCACAATTCGTAAAGTTATTATTTTGACCATCTAGCGCACCACCTAACTGGGGTGATGTGTCCGATACTACATCTGAAATTCCCGGCGCGAGTGCGGCGAAAATAGAACCCGTGTAGTACTTAAGCACGTTAGCTGTGCTGTCATACCAAAGATCACCTTCTGTTGGTGAGCCGGGAGCCGAAGATGCAATCGTATATTCGTTTGCATATCTATTAACATCAGCTATTGAGGTAGCTACAGTACTCATGGCAGTTACGTTGCCTGAGGTTCCTAGTACATTCATATCCGAAACTACGTCTGCTGTACCTAATGTATTTAAGTCAGCAACTACGTCTGCTGTGCCAAGAGTATTTAGGTCACTTACTACGTCTGCTGTGGCGAGTATATCTAGGTCAGTTACTACAGCGGCTGTACCTAAGAGTGCCATATCAGCGATTACTGCGGCTGCTGCTAGTGTGTTTATGTTAGCTATTGCATCTGCAACGGTAGTAATGTCTCCACTACCACTTGAAGTAGTAAGAGCATCAGCTACCGAGCCTAGATCTTCGCTATAGACAACATCACCAGCAACGATATTAATATTAGCTATATTAGTAGCTACAATATTGGTATCGCCTTCTTTTGGGACTATCTTATGGTATCCATATGTATTTAGAGTAGAAGTACTAATCACCTGCATACCCAGACCATCAGCTATAGTAGTACTCTGATAAGTAGAAGGAATACCAGTAATAGTTACAGTAGTTCCACCTACAGTTCTACCAGTAGTAGACTGGCCTGCACCATCAACTACAACTCCTCCTACATTTGCTATAGACACTACAGTACCAGCACCATCATCAGGATCTGGGTGTGCATTCGGGAAGGTAACTTCAGTTGCAATAGCTACAAAACCACCTACAGCATTAACAATGGCTACAATGTCATCTCTGACCGCTTTAGATGTAGGTATGGCTTCATCAGAGCTAGATAGAGTAGTCTGCAATGTCACTTCTTCAAATGCACCTGACCCACCTGTAACTCGTCCTAATATCTTATTAGTTGCGCTTGCAGATACTATCTTTGCAAACGTAATATTAGCATCTAATACTTTTGCAGTAGTAACCGCATCATCAGCAATCTTAGCAGTCGTTACATTTACATCTGCTATCTTAGCTGTGGTTATGTTTAAGTCTGCAATATGAATTGTATCTATACTACCATTTACATATTGACTTGAGTCGATATTACCAAGCTGAGTCTGTATATTAGACGTTACCCCCACCAGATAATTTAACTCAGCCGGGGTAGAACTTACGATAGCGTTAATGTTAGGGAAATCCCGCAATAGAACATCTTTAATATTGCGTATATGGTCATCACCTTCACTACGTGAATCCGTCAGTACAGGATTACTAGCAACTAAATCACTTATATGTGTAACACTTTCTAATGCCATTTAATTATCCTATGCGACAACTGGGCCAGTAGACAGTCCACCCTGACCTACTACATACCAGACAGAATTAGTAAAAAGCAAATGCACTGAATCGCCAGCATCTGCAAAGGTAATGTTAGTATACCCACCACCGCTAGTCGGAGTTAACGTGCCATCTCCACCATCCGTAATCAGAATAATAAAGAGATGCTGCCCCTCAACTCCATCAGCTAAAGTACCCGCATCAGCTCCTGTGGTTGCCCACTCTACGATTGAATCCGTCAATGGCAATGCACCCGCCCCGGTCAGAGCAGCCGTTCCAGAGGTAATAAATCCGCCCTGAACGTCCACCTTACCTGTGCCGTTTGGAACTAGAAGTAGGTTACCATTAGCATTTGTACTAGAGATTGTATTTGCATCTATTGTAATATTGTCTACTACCCATTGATTGACCTGACTAGATGAACCCACAATAACCGCTTTAGAAGCAGTAACTGTTCCGCCTGTCACACCCGTAATATTAGACAATTCTGCTTGTGTTGCAGTACAGCCAGTAGTCGATGTGACAAAATTAGGAAAATCGGTCTTTAATGCAACCTTAATGTTCCTTAGATGATCATCCCCAGCACCCACTTCATCGGTCACAAGAGGATTGGTACTCACTAAATCTGATATGTTTAAAACTGTTTCCAAGCCCATTTAAACCGCTCCCCACGAAAATTTGAATATTGAGATCGAATCCCACGTGCCAACAACGTCTGCCCAGCTAGCACTGTAGTCTATAGACCATTGTGTTTTCTTAGATCCCCATGTACCTGTTTCAGCCGCCCAAGTGTTAGTGGATTGCGACCAATACTGCGTTTGAGATACATGAGTCCAAGTAGTCTTACCACCCATGATGCTCTCCAGTAATGTGTAAAGCTCCACCAGAATGCCTGTCACGCTGATCTGAAGTCTGTGCAGCTTCAATAGCCTTACCAAACATTAAGCCCCATTTCTGAGATTCAGCATCATCTCTTAAGTACGTCCATAGCTCAATTAAGGAGCCATATAGGTATATATCAGGGTTTTCTTCTAATAGAAGATTAGATTCATTTGAAGCACTGAGAGCGGTAGGAGCCTTGTAATAAAGAATTTCTAGTGTGTAAGCAGCGCTTGGAGTAGGTACAATTCTTATTTCATTAGATACAATTGTGTAGTATCTAGGAAAGCCAGATCCACCCGCAAACTTCCTACCATTAGTAACATCCAACGCTTCAGGTGTTTGATACTCAAGATCAGCCGGTACTCCACCTTCTCCATCAACTAGCTTAAAATGTCTAGCTTGCTTGTAGCCGGGTGGCAATGCGTAGTAATCCTGCCCACCTACTGTAGACATTTGCGATCTAAATTCTAATGCCCTAATACGCAATTCACGCCCAATACGAGCTTCTGCTAAAGCAATGAAATCAGGGATACGTGCCGTTAAGTCAGTACGATCAGCCCAATCTGCTAGAGCTGCTGTTAAGTCTGTATAGCTAGTTAAGGCCATTTAAACTACTCCTGCTGATGTTCGCCACATGTTGTTGTCTTGATCATTGAGCCATTTTTTCATGTACTTCTTGTCTTTCCATTGCCCAGTACGCATCAATTGATCTACTATAATATTTGGTATTGTAGCAACCTTACGGAAGCTATCATTCCTCTGAAACTTGCTATTAAACCTTACACAAGACTCATTGTATTCACGCCTATTGCCAATTGCAATCTCATCTACCTTCTGTTTAGACTCAACAAAGATACGATTCTCATCTGTCCAAGCTTCTGTCTTAACTTGGTTAAATCCCCAATCTGCGCTAAAAGGTACTTTCTTCTCTGCCATAAATCCTTTCAAAATCACCGGGGGCCGAAGCCCCCAGATCATTGATCTCTTAGATAAGAGAAATTGTAAGATCAGCTACTTTTCCTGAAGCTGCTTCATTACGTGCTTCCAGTGCATACTCAACAAGCATCAATCGCTTCTCAGCATCACCAGTTTTAGCAAGCTCAAACACTTTGAAAGGTCTGAGGTATGCCACAGCCCACATATCCGTTTGGAGGACTGAAACAGTACGGTCACGACTAAAACGTGAAGGCACAACTTTCAACTCACCAAAATCAGAAACATACATATCAGAAGCACCAACAATAGTAGCTGGGCCATTCTCTGCTCCACGATACAAAGTCGCGATACCAGCGAACTGAGATGAAATGTTCTGCTTATTAACTGGGCCACAGAGAATTATATCCGGATCTCCACCACCTGTCCATGCTGCTTGAATCTGCGCTCTAACCAAGTCTTCAGTCAAATTACGCTGCGTACCATCAGTAACATCAGTGGTAGGAGTCGTAGGAGTAGCGCCAGAGCCATTATGACCCGCATTACTACTAATCCAGTTCTCCAAGCCACGTGTCTCAGCAGCAGTTCCAGAAGAAGCAACACCCTCACCAGCAGTACCGGTAGAGAGTACAAATTCAACGTCACGCTTCAATTCTTTACCTTTTTTAGCAATCTGATAAGCCAACTCAGATTTACGCCCAGCTTTAAGCAACGCTTCTGTCGTACCAGCAATTACAACAGACTTGTTAGAGATCTGTGTAAAATTGGAAATACGTGAAGATGCACCCACAGCATCAATAGCGTTAGTAGTCGTAGTATCAAAGTTATGACCCTGATCTACGGCGTTAGCAGCAGCAGTAGCCAATGAATCGGTCTGCCACTCATGTCGAGTAGAGGTCGCTTTGGTCTTACCAATGTTACTAATAAAAGGTGTTTCAGTCGGACTAATGTTGTAAATCACATCAGACAGATCTTCACGAACGCCCTTAACATCACCTGATTCTGTGGTTGATCCCGCAAAATATTCAGCGGTATTGGTCAAAATAGCCATTTGTAACTCCTAGAGTGTTTCAAAAATCAATTGCGCGGCATCATCTAGTTTGCCTGTTTTACGCAACTGCTTCATGTGTTGTTTAAGTGAACCCGGCTTCGCAGTACTTCTTCCCTGTGAATTGCCAGACTTTGCTGTTTTAGGAACTTTTGAAGTCTTTTTTAAGGTCTTCTTTTGAATAGCATCATATTTCATTGCCTTATCCAAAATCTTAAACGATCTGTGGTCAGTAACTGCCTGCATATCCCCATCTTCATATCCTTGAGTTAATGCGTAGTCAGTCCATCTCTGAGTCATTTTTGATTTCTTCTCTGGGTCGAGCCAATCAGGGAATGCTTGAACCATATACTCGCCCTCATCTTGCAACAAGTCATTACGTTGTCGCTGTGCTTCTTGATTCTGAGTAGCTCGCATACGATCCTGCTCCATTGCAACCTGACCCTCCCTATCTTGAAGCTCCTTACGTTCCTGCTGCTTCAATACATAAGTTGTTGGATCTTCCTCTGCCAATGTCTGCCAGTCGATCTGATCGTATTGTGTCTTATTTTCAGCTAACAACTGCTGGAATTGGCCCAATGCGTTCTGATACTGTAACCGTTCCTGTACTATCGCTTGCCGTTCTACATCAAACTCCTTACGGTTTTTGGATAGCTCTTGCGTTTTTTGTGTGTAATCGCTACCTTTCTGGTAACCACTCTTAAGCTCATCTAGGGTGACCGCCTCATTTTTGCCGCCTGTTCTGACGGTATAAGTTGGTTCCTCAACTTGCTCATATTCATCATCATCTTCAGCTTCAGAATCCTCTTGAGGATCTTCTTCAGCAGTATCGTCTTCTTCCCCCTCATCACTTGTAGGCTCGTCTGTTTTTATGTCCGCAGCGTGAATTCTAGGCTCATATTCTTCGTCTCCAGAATCCGCCTCCGGTATGATTCCAGCCTGCAATATCTGCTGGGCTGCTTCATGTTCAGATGCAGTAGCTCTACTCATGTTTACTTGTTGTCCTGCCGGGACTTCCGATGGATTAGTCTCTGCCATTCTTATCTCCTAAATGCCTTTGATCTTGTATCTCAGGCCATTTATATTGTGTTTGCGTTTGACACAGCTAGTTAATCTAGCGTATGTATAAAAAAGAGGTTCAAATAATTTAGTTTAATCTTCTCTAAGAATAAAAGAAATAACTTCCTCTTGCGATGAGCAAGAGAGAGAAACAAAGTTTCTCAACCTCTAACTCGGCACTCCCCAAAGACTCCGTTAAGAAGTCTAAGGAGAGTAGTGCCTTAAGTTACTAAGAAGTTGCGGATGTAATACCACCGCCAACAGAAGCTTGGCCTGAAACAAACCAAGACGATCCATCTGAAATAATATCTACAAAGTCTCCTATTTCAGCGAGAGTTGCATGAAACGAAATAACATCGTCAGCGGCTCCATCAAACACAGCAGATGCTGCACCGTCAGCGGTTGACACACTACCAGCAAAGAATTCGCCAGTTGCATCAGCAGTAATCGTACAAGCTGTGGTTGCGTTATTTTCGTTCAGGATTATTTTTACATTAAATCCATCAAACGGAGGATCAGGGAGCGTAATATCTACTCCAGTTTTTCCCATGAAAATAACCTTACCGGAATCCTCTGGCTGTAGCGTAGTATCTGCTGTGATTGTTTTTGTAGCCAGTTTTTCAACGTGTGCCGTTTCTTTCACACGCATCTTCCTATAGAAAGGTGACATACTCATAGTTTAATTCCTTATTTTGGGTATTTGGAGCCTTTAGCGTATCCGCCAGACTTACCGTAGTTAACCATTGAACGCATTTGATCAGCGTCCTTACATCCTTCGTAATTCACGCCCTGCTTCATCATACTGTCATAACCAGATCCACCATCACGTGGCATCTCATAGCTCATAGGCTTACTACCGTATGACATGTCCTTTTTGCCATATTTCATCTTCATTTACGTATTCCCCACTCTTTAAGTGTTTGTTTAACAATACCGGGACTATCTTCATATTCCGACTCAATATCATCTAATTGCTTGGAAGACATTTTACCGGTTTCCAGAACTGTCGTTAAGTGAGCTTTTACATCACCTAAGTTCGCAATCATCATCCATAAGCGCTCTCTACCTTCGGAGTCCTTCATAGCGGTTTTCTCCCAAGCAGTTAAGTATAACTCTCGCAATTGTTCAAAAGACTCCTGAAATAGAGGGTCTGTGAGAATGACCTTAGCCTTATTCCCTCGATCTACTTCATTTGCTCTTTGTGCTTCATCTTCCATTAGTTACCTATTTTTATGGGTCGCTCTTGAGTACGTTCCAATTCAAGCTCAGCTACCTTAAGAATCAATTCCTTCTCCTTAAGCATCTGCTCAGCCTGCATCTTAGCCATATCAGCCTGTACCTTCATAACCTCAATATTAGACTTCTCATGCTCTAAAGCATTCTGTTGTTGCTCACCCTGTAACTGAGCCTGTAATTTAGCAACCTCAATTTGGTTCTTAGTGTCTTGATTCTGAGCTTCCATCTGCAATTTAGCCACTTCCATCTGACCACGCTGCTGCTCCATTTGAAGCTTCTGCTGCTGCAATTGTCCCTCAGCCTGCATCTTCTGTGTTTCTAGCTCAATCTTCTTCATTTCAAGCTGAGCCTTCATCTGCTCTGCTTTTTCTTTCGGGTCGGGCTGTGGCTTATATGGTTGAAGTTTTTTCGGATCTGTAATAAAGTCTCCGACATTTTTATAGTCCATAGCCTTCAGCCCTTCCGAAAAAGTGTGGTATACGTTGTCACGTGTAACCATCTCTTTTAATTCAGGATCCTGTCGCATCATTCCAAACTGCTGACCTATCATTGCCATCTCTTGTACTCTCTTACCTTTATCACCATGCCCTAAGCCCGTCTGTACGGTCACATTACACTCTCCAGCCCAAGCTGAAGGATCTATAGGTGTCCACTTACCACGTAGCTTAACAACGTCCTCATGCTGCTGGTGGCGTACCATAGTTTGGTACATCTTAGTGAAGGTGTCTTTTACTCCAGTTTCTTTGAAATTTCTTGCATACAGACGAAGTCGCGCATTAGCAGCTTCCATCTGATTATCTACTGGGCCTGCCTTAGCGTTGTTCAAGAAGTCGGTATCTAAACCTGTGCGGAACTTAGAAATACCAGTTCTGCCATCTCTCATCTTATCTACAACGTCTAGCATCTCAAAACCCCCGTTGGGTAATGAGGGTGTATCTAAACGCCTAATAGCGCCCATTTGCTTAACTCTAATAACTCCGCCGGGGCGTGAAGTCAATAAATCATCGTAATTAACATTGCCGTCCAAAGCCTCAAATCGACCATGATTCAGGTTGTACATATTGTCCAAAATACCCCTTAATAGGGCAGATTTGGTAACCTGTAAGTCCATTGTAATATCAGCTAAACTCATACCAAACAGCTTATGTGGTATCTTGATAGGCGTTATCAAAGAGAACGGATGGTCATCTACTTCTTCATTTCCAAGTATTACATTGCCTACCTTTGTAATCTTACGTAGCTCAGCAACACCGTCATTGTCCCAATCAACGTGCAAATAAGACTCGGTAATCCATATCTTCTTACCTAGCCAATTATCCGCATAATTACGCTCGCCAACGTAAACATCATCAAAATCATGCCTTGCATTATACTCTTCATCCCACTCCTGTTCATCATCTCCGATCATCCTACGCATCTCTTCCATGTCGGTATCAGGATACATAGCTGCTAAATCAGAGAGAGTTATGTGTATTCTTTGCCCTTTATACTCGGCATCGTCCAAGCCTTTTGCGCGTTTGGACACTAGAAATTCCTCAGGTGGAACTACTTCAACTCTAATCCTACCATTATCGTTTGTGCGCTCAATCTCAACATCATGCAGCATTAACTCCATACCCGGTTCTAATCCGAGGGCTTGCATTGTTTCTTGATCCGTAAGTGGAGTTGCGGTATGTGCCAAAACTTTAACAGAATCTTCTGATACCAATTTTTGAAACGATGGATCATCTAAGCCACTATACTCCTCTCGTTTAACTTCAACTGTATCGTCCCACCATACCTTCGTAACGCCGGACTTCTGCATCAGGGCATCTTTGAACATATCATGGAATATTTCGTAACCTTTGTTCCGATTAAAAAACACATGGTTAATGTAATCTGTTGCTTGCTTAGCTTCCTGCTCATCCGCTTCTGAATTTGGAACGAATTGAGCTACAGCATCATCAGACGCAAATACGTCCATAAGCTCAGGCATAGCCCACTCCACAACTTCCATTACATCACGTGTAACTATGCGGGAACGACCTGCTACCTCATTACCTATACTTTGCCCGTAATACGCACGAATAGACTTCCTGCGCTGCTCTGATAGCTCTCCATCATGTCTACCTAAAGCCTCACGTACCTCAAAGTCCAGTATGGATTTCAGTACGTCTTCTGTTATCTTTTCCCCACGATGCGGAGACTTACCTCGTTGTGGCATTTATCCAGTCGCTTTTTTTAGTGGCTTCTTCATAATCTTATCCATGATACCGGAACTTTGCTTATCGTCCTTAGCATCACCAATGGAGATTATTTCTTCCAATGATACGAGTCGTTGCTCCAACCGTTCTACCTTTAGTAACAATTTCTTATGTCTCTGCTCTATTGCCCAAAATTCGCTTACAGCCATATCTTACTCCTTATCTATTAGTTTATCAGTTATTGTAACTTCTGTATCCCTTTGTGCAACCTTTTTCTTATGTAGATTATAGTGTTCAGTCCTGTGGCAGTTTGCACACAATAATATACACTTATTGGCTTCTGTATATAAACTTGCTATGTTTTTAGTTAGATGAGCAATATCTAATGTGAATTTCTTTTTAGACGGGTCGAGATGGTGAAAGTCTAAAAGGTAGCCGTTCTCTCCTGTGTAGGAGAGCTTACAGTGAGCGCACTCACCCCCTTTATGCATAATGAGCATAGCCTTACGCTCATATCTAACCCGGTTAGTTCGCTCAGAAGCAGGCTTCAATAATCTCCTAAATCTGGATATGCCAGTTTACTACTCCATGATGAGCTATTTCCTACACTTACATTGTTTGCTAGTGTTAAACAGAAGGCATCTGCTATATCAGGTGAGGCTAAGCCTCTTTTCTTCATATCATCCTTAGACTCGGCTTTTAGCTTACCTAATGAGGTATATTCGTACTTAACGGAACATAACTCCTCAATTAAGTCCTCATCCTCCTCCATTGTTACATCTCTTCCGTCAAAGAACTCTTTGGCTCTGAACCAGAGTTCATCTCTAAGGCGATGGTACAAAGCCTCGACAGACGCTGACTCTGCAACATTGATTCCTCGTGCGGGTAAGCCCATTTCACGTAGTCTATCCACGACTCCAGCTCCGACACCAATGCTATCGACCATAATTTCAGCGGGTCTTTCTGGCTCATAATTTGCCACCTTATCGTATTTAGCTTTAATAATACCGGCTACCTGCATGGTATCCTTGTTCCTCCAAGTCTCTATCTTACCAATGATCTTTCGGCCTTTACGTATACATAAGGCTGTCTTATCTGATCCAAAACGTGCTACATCTAAGCCCCATATAACTGGCTCAGACTTATCAACGAATATGTCTCTCCCAATGGAAGCCTCAACTAAAGCACGTGAAACAATAGAATCATCATCATCCTTAGGAAAGTTACCTAATACACGCACTGAGTACACGTTAGACTCTGTACCCCACTTCTGGCCCATCTGCGTTACATACTCTTCTGTAGCTTGTGTAGAATCACTACACGAAACTGTGTAAGTAGTCCACCACTCACGCATCTTATGAAAAGCATCATAGAAATAACCACTTGTTCTAGTAGGATTGCCAGTCATCAGAGTTTTAGCTCCTGCTGTTGACATAGCACCTTCTCCTACCTCAAATATGATAGGATCTACGCCTGAAGCCTCATCTATCATAAACAGCATATTCTCTGAGTGAAAGCCCTGAAACGCTTCTGGCTTCTCTTTTCTAGCTGTTCGGGCTACTGCGAAACTTTCATTAGGAGCTGCATTAAGTACTACTTGGTCTGATTTAACCGTAATTAAGCTCTTTAAAGAAGGATCTAGCCTTCTGTACCACTTAGCTACCTCACCCCATAATACGTCCTCTAATTGGTGAGAAGTAGGCGCAGTACAGGCTATTTTGGCAGGAAAACGTGTAAGTAGCCACCATAACATGATCCAAGCTAAAAACGCGCTTTTGCCTACTCCATGACCACTTTTAACAGCAACCCGGTCATTAATGGCAATAGATCGTAATGCGGTGACCTGCCATTTTTCTGGTGTTGCTCCTAAAGCTTGTTTAACAAACAAATCAGGTCGTTCACGCCACTTTTGTAACTGTGCAATTATATCCTTACTCATGCAATACCTTCATCCTATCCGCATACTCCTCTAATGCGCTTATTTGGGCCTGCATCTGGCAGATAGTGATCCAGAACTCCTGAGTACGCTCATCCACTAACGTCTCTAAATCATGGTGTCGGCCTGCTTCTATTTGTGTTCGCTGAGCAGCAGTCAACTTATCCGGCATAGTCTAATAGTTCCTTTTTTAGTCTCTCTGGTAAATCCAAAGTCATTAATTGTTTAATACTGTATTTTTCACCTAAAGAATGCCTTATAAATGTCTGAGGCTCCCTTATAACCCCATAACGCTTCGTATACGCTACATCCATAGCACCATACTTAATCACTTGATCCTGAAACTTACATAAGGCTGAACTCTCAGGGATAGTCACCTCAATACCCATACCACGTGCTACACCTATCAAGTACTCAATATTAGCCCTCTGATACGACCACTCCTCATCAGGAGATACATCCACTCCATAAAGAGCTATCTCAGCTATTACTATTGCATCATTAGCCTTAATCTCTGTAATAGCTAATGCTAGAGCATAAGCAATGCTACTCTGGAAGTAATCACAGCCAGTAACCTTAATTACACGCTTAAATGGATAAGTGATTAAGCCTTGACTATTCTTGACGTTACACTCCTCAATACCTGTCTGAGCATACACCTTATGTTTAGTACTGTGAGCAGCCTTTAATAAACGACCTTCTTCACCCTCTATAGGGTAGTAATCGTCTGGACGATGGCTCTTCCTGTGAAACTTGTCACCATCCCAAAACTCAATAAAAGGCTCTGCCATCTTAGAATCCCATAATACTGGAGAGTGCATCTCAAATAACCTGTCATAACGCTCCCAGCCTTTACCGTCCCAAGGCATACCCCACTTCTCCCACTTATCGTCCTCCCAAGGAGCATCATCATAACTAGATGCACTAAACCCCACAATAGCTATCTTCATACCTTCACACCAGTGCGTAACAACCTCCAAGATCTTGGGCCTTCACTACCATCTTTCATCGTGTCACCGACAAAGTACCATTCCTCGCCTGCACTGTTGATATGAGGAGCCTGAGGCATCGCTCTGGCCCTTTCAAACTCACGCCCTATACTTCCCTTCAACATGAAGGCAAACGGAATACCCCATGCTAATGCAACCACACATAACCCTAGTAATATGCCCTCAATCATCTAACTCCCCTTCTCGGCCTATAATGCCGTCAACGTCAATAATTACATCTTCTAGCTCTGCCTGAGATGTCTTTTCGTTCATCCTCATAAGAGTTTCAGCGAAACTAGCCTCACTCCTAGCCTCTTCTAACGGTGTAACTTCCTTAGGCACTAAAGTAGCCATCATCTTCACAAAGCCCAACGGGTCTTTATCCGCTGCCTTCCTTAAGAGTACTTGACCTCTCTTCTTGTACTGACCATCATCATCCTTCTTTATAGAGTTCCATAAGTCTAATAGATCCTCCTTAAAGGACGCTCCAAGCTTATTGCCAGAACCCTTCTGCCTACCATTGTGCTTAAGGTTCTTCAATGAATTAGGATTCATTAAACGCTTATCAGTCATTAGAGTCCTTTATCATCTTATCTGCCATCCTATAGGCATATTTTGGAACATCAGTATCACGCCACTCAGCAGAAGCTATATAACCTTGCATAGCCATACCTGCTAACCAATCTCTATGGGATATATCTGTGAAAAAATCAGGGTGTGCTTCAATCTTCGCCTTTTGTTCGCTCATGTCGTTTGTCCATTTAATGGCACGCAGCCAAGGTTAACCCCATTGGGTAATGGGTTATCATCTTTCATTTTAACTAGAGTAGCGTCATGTACCTTCTGGCACTCCATAGCACTCTGATGAAAACTGATAACCTGCATATGATCTACATAAGGCACTGGGGCCGATAATACTATGTGAATTAATACGAATAAATACATGCCTTCTCCTTCTTACGTAACTCTATTAATCTGTCAACCATAATAGGCCAATTACTAGAAATACCAATATCATCATCGTCAGCATACTCTATAACTCGCTCAGCCGCTGAACTAGATCGCTCCGGCTTTCTTTGTTCTTTAATACGTATGATTTGTAACTTTCTGTCCATTCTGCATCCTCTAACTTAATTTCATTCCAATATTCTAACATCTCTACCACTCTAAAGCCAAAATCGGCATATGTCTCTTGAATGGAATTTTTTTTTGGGGAGATAGGTGAGTCAAGGTATGAGGGATCCTCAAATAAATTAAGTAGCGGCTTGTTTATACCCCCCCCCACCCCCTCACTTCTCCCTGCAATACCCGTGCCAGAATCCCCTTGCAAGTCCCGTGCCAGAGATGCGGCATCATCCTTGCACCTTGCAATGTCCGTGCCATTTGTTGCGGCATGATCGTTGCTTGCTTGCAAGTTACGTGCCAAACTTTCCCTGCCCAATTGGGCTAAGCCCATTCTGTCAGCTAATAGAGCAACGTCACACAATCCTATCGCACTCGCCATTGCTGATATAATTCCCCGTCGCATTTCATTCGATCGAGACTTTAATTTCATTAACTGTTCTTCTAATGCTGGTAGTTGGTCGAAGGATAGATGATATAATTTAGAGATAGGTTTACCTTTACTCACCGAAGCACCGACCGCTGTGTTTCTTGGAACATAACGCTTTATCCCTCTCACTTTTCCCTTGACATTTCCCCATATCTCGCACCGCTCCCTTATCATCCATATAATGCATTTCCCTTTAATCGCTTGCGTTTATACCTATTCATCATAATATAGCATATTGTATAAAAGTTACACAAATAGTAACACAGTTACAAAGTACACGCAATTCGCATGGTATATATCTATTGTTGACCAACTCCCTATATTCATAGGAGTTACAAACTAAATTAAATAATATACAAATAAACATTGCAATCTCAAATCATAGGGTTTATTATATGGATAGTAAATCAGTATTCATTCTATAAATAAGGAGAAGCAACCATGGAAAATACAATCACCGAAAAGCTACAAGAAATCAGAAGACGCTTCCCAGAAGATACCGAGCTTTTGGATGATGAAGACCTGATTTTATTCTCTTTACGTTTCTTCATAGAGAATTGCGAAATGGTTCAAGAAATGGATGATGATTCGATTTGGAGGTTCTAATATGCTTATAACAGTTTTTATCATAGTGAGCATAGCGTTAGTCCTGATTATAGCTATTCCGCAATTATTTATCTTTAACGACAATTAAGGAGCATACAATGGAAACAATCACAATCACCACCAACACTCAACAAAATATATACCTTGCTACTTTTTCAGATACCGGCGATACTTACCCAACGCCATTCTTTCTAAGTATGCCATTGAATGAAGTCAAAGCAAAAATACAAGCGTTAAATCCTAACACTAAAGTTATTTAATAAAGGAGCATCAATCATGGTAACAGGATACACAATAAACGGAGCATACAAAGACGGCCAACTCGTTAATACCTCATTCAATCCAAAGGAGTTTACCAATGCCGCAATGGAATATAAGCGCCTATTATCCCTTAATAATAAATGTAAGGAGTCAGGCCAGCTTAATCACTTAAGCCTAAACAATGCCAGCGGTAAAATGATCCATCAATATACCAACCCCGCCTAAACTCTTAAACCTTTTCAATCTTAAATAAGGAACAATACCATGAAAATTAAACCAGAACATTTCAATCATATCAAACAGGAAATAGACCATACTTTATCAGTACATGGTCGGGACAATCTCATTAAAGAATATGAAACGGGGCTATTTTCACGAAGTGATAAAACAAAAGACTTACAAAAACGCTTTTGCTTTGATTTAATGTTTGGGGCTGGTTTATCTAAATACGTTTGCAATACCCTGTATTCTTACCTTAACGATGATCATATTTACACGGCACTTAAAGCAATTTGCCCGACTGTTACCCGACAATATTAATTTTAATCAATCTTAAATAAGGAGGATAAACCATGGCGAATACATCGTTATTATGGGCAGGTCAATCAGAATATACCAAAGATGATATCTATTCTACGTTAACAGAGAAATCAACTAACATCAAAACTGGTAACATCCCACAAATTACTATCCTTTGTTCAAACGAAAAACCTACCGATTCTTTGAAGTCTGGACTAGATCAAGCAATCTGTGGCAACTGCCCATTGCGTCCTCTATTACATAAGGATAAGCCAATTGAAGACCAACCATGCTATGTTAATTGCGGCTTTGCGGCTAATGCTATCCATAAAACAAAAAGCAAGTTACTAGTAACTAAACCGGATAAAGCCTATAATTTAGGTCGTGACGGTGCCTACGGTGACCCAGCCGCAAGACCTGAAAAAGTAAGCCTATCTATTAGAGCTAAATTCAAACGATTGCTGGGATATACTCATAATTGGCAAGATAAGAAGTCAAACTTCCTTAAATCTTGGTGCATGGCCAGCGTACATAATATAAATGATAAGATTAAAGCTAATAAACTAGGATTTAGAACATTTCGCACGGTTAAGTATGCCGCGAATAAACTCGCGTCCGATGAGATCGTATGCCCCAACTTTACCCATTCTATCCAATGTAAAGATTGCGGCCTTTGTTGCGGTACTGATAGTCAAGCCAAAAATATAGTTATCCCAATACACTAAATAGGAGGTTATAACAATGAATGACATAGAAACCGAAAACGAATATTTCGACCAAGAAATCCAATTCTGTGAAGTCTGCAACGGTACTCTAAATATGTTAGGTATGTTAGGTCAATCGGCACACTATAACTGTCAACAATGCGGTATGGAAACTTCAATCACATTTAACCAAGGTGAAAGCAATGAATAATCAGGAGATAATCAAAGCCGCCAATAAAGCTACACAAGCCATTATTAACGATATGTCAATTACCTTAAAACCACACGTTAACAGGATAGAATCAAGCAATAAGACTGCCCACAGCCACCTTGAGCAATATTTATCTCTTATGTCACAATTCCCTGATAAAGATATGAAAAAAGTAATGGCGCAGGCATTAATCAAAGCAGGCGGCAATTCAAAACGTATTGCTACAGCTTTAAACCTAAGTTAAAGGATACCAATGGCCACTATAGAAGAGAAATTAAAAGCCCATAAAACCAATACCCAGACCCATTTGCTTCAGTTACACGTTGACCCTTTATTTTCTAAGGCGCTCGATATAGTTTGCAGGCACTACAAGATCGCGAGGGCAGAATATATTAGGCGATGTTTAAGCCTATGCTTGGCCAGCATACAAGACCCAAAACTGCTATCTAAACTCGATAAGGTGGTGAAACTATGAGCATCAACCATCTAGCAGGCTTTCTATGCGGCTTAACTGCAATCGCTATAGTTTATTCAGCAATCAACTATTTTGCACTTTCAATACTTGCGTTTATATTATAAAAGGATTAAATTATGGGTAAATATCTCTTAAGTATTCTAGTTTTAATAATGATCTTTGACCAATCAGGCAATAACCCTAACTAAGGAGAACACAATGATTAAGCAAAAAGAACCCGCACCACTACGAAAAGCCAGACTTGAACTCAATGCCGAAAAATCAGCCCCAGAACCTAATCTACAGCTTATTAAGCATCTCAATATCCGGATCGACCGGCTAGAGGATCAACATCACTCCAAGCGCTGGCAGGTGGTTGAATACCAAGATATGCCAGTAGGACAGGTGTTTACATTTACACGCACTATGCATAAATCAGAATACGCTATGGAAATTCAACCAAAACGTCACCATGCTATGAAATCGCAGGGATGCGCCATAATCGTATCTAAGGGCATGGATCAAGGCTCATTGGTAAATTTAGCGCCACGAAGGCCAGTATATACAAAAGGTAGGTAGTAAAACTTAATCTAATAATCGGAGGTTACATCATGTATACAGTTTATAAAATGAAAGATTTCGATAAGCTAGCTAAAAAGGCAGTTGATAAACTATTAAAATATGGCGGCTTACTCTATTATAGGAGCGATAGCTGGGAGGTGTCAGACTACGATTTTACGATAAATATACCAGTAGAATTACCATCAGAGGAGGTATTTCCGATGCTCAATATAGAGGTAACGCTCAAACATATTACAAAAGCGGAACCCAATCAAACACTCACTTTTGCAGAATACTTATAACTTAAATCAAGGAGTAGTACTATGACAGCTTTTATTGCAGTAGCATCCATTATGTTCGGCAGCTTCATATCTAGCACGACATTATTAAACGATGGGCCTTATGCCTTTGTTCAAGAACATAGCTCGATAGAGTCCTGCCAGATCGCTATACATGGCACTCGTGATATATGTACGCATGAAGGACTCATTGCTCAATATGTATTATCAACGGGTACTAAGACAAAGGAGAATTTAGGAGATTTGGAGTATATTGATTGTTCATATTGGGCTGGGTGTTATCTAGAAGGGAGGGCAGAATGATTGAATCAGCTAAGATTGCTCTATCAATGGGCTATACAATAGACACAAAAGATGGTGGTAGGACGTTTATAAAAGGCAATCAGCATGTATGGCAATGTCACGGAGGTTGGAAGCGTGCCACCTATAAAGATGGTGAGTATTCAGACTGGCGCATTGAGTCCTATTTAGGAGATGCACTACTATACGAGGGGGAAAAAGACTAATTCAAACTAACTTCATCGGGGAATAAGCGAGGGTCTAGGCCATTCAGGTCTAGGCCTTTCTTTTCTCCATTCTTGAGGTAAACCATTATAAAGTTTTTCGTGGTTTCCCAGTTATCACAAGCTATCACAAAATTACACTCCTGCGCGAGATCGTCCATTGTCTCTTCTATTCTCTTAGGTAGCTTATTCTTAGCATCAGGCTCCGGTATATAGATATACATAGCATTAAAGCGATCATCTGCTGACTGACACGCTAACCCTAAATTAGGAAATCCTTCCTTATCTATCTTATATAGTAGATGCAATTGAGGCTCTTCAGCGGCGTACATCTTAGCCCATTCTATGACCTTTTCAAGAGTCTCCATGTATATTGCCCACCCTTTCTAAAAATAGCTCTATATCACCATGTACCCAATACCTCGCAGGGTCACGATCTAATGCAAAAGGCATTATCACATGCCAATCATCTCTTGATTGACGGTAAAACAAAACAGGTTGTTTATTGAGATCCTTTGCTTGCCGCATTGCTTGCGCCCACCAGTCTTTGATATTTAATCGTTCTTGGCGTTTCACTTCTACTGCCCAATCTCCTACTATAATATCGCAACCTCCATCTCTAGTTTGATCTAGAGTACGAGACAACGAAAGCCCCAAGGCATCGCCTAAGAGCTTACAAACTTCACGTTCACCTGATTGACCTTTGAGCCGAGCGGCTTTACTCATTGATACAATTCTCCATTAACTACGGGATTAGATAAGTTGTACTTATCTCTCTTGCTCACCGCAAGAGGTATTTATACTTATACTACTTAAGAGTAGATTAAGCAGTTACTAGATTTATGATCCTCTTTTTCTCAGGTCTTGTTTAATATAACACAACTTTTTCATCCTGTCTACCAATGTGCAAATAAAAGCCTCAGATGCACAAAATAAATGAAAATAAATGTACTTAATCCTTGACAGGTTTTGCTAAACCACCTGTTTTTGACTCGTTTATGCTAATATATGTTGCAGAAGTCAGACATTGGGAAATGCATTACTGGCTCTACATCGCCTTCTATGCCACGATCTTTTCTTCCACCTACTGTTACCTTATAATCATAATCAGCCTTTATTAAGGTATACATGAGGCCATCTGTGAATCCTACCACGAAAAAGCACCTTGCTCCGACTAAATCCTTCAGATCCTTCATCATTAACAGCTTGGATAGACTTAATATCACAGTCGGATATTTACCCTTACTGACCGTCCTTTGTTTATGCTCTATGTAAACATTCTTTTCAGGTATCCACCAGTCTAAGCGATACAAAGGCTCGTACAAGTCTAAGATCTTACATTTCCATGCAATCTCAATCTTATCCTTAGCTGCGTTCTTATGGTTAATATCTGATTGCGTTTCTAACTTTGGCTTTGTCATATCATTCCTTTCACCAAAACATGATTAGAGAAGCTCCATCCCTGATAATATGCCCTTGTAATGTAATCCGATACTCGTCTGGGTGATACTCTTTATAGGATGAGATTCTATGGTTAGTTAATCCATCATGTAGGACTAATTCGCCTACATTATAGCCGATATATTCATCCTTAGTATCAAGACCACCGCCACATTTAGGTAGCTCAATAGCTACTGTAAAGGCGTGTGCGTCCTCATCTCCCATGCCGAGAGTAGTATGAGGGTAATCTAAATGCCAATGTCCTGCTATACCTACCAGTTTTTCGTCTGATGGGAAAATATGAAAGCCGGGTAACGCTAGGTTATCCCTCATCGTCACCCATTCACCAAAATGCTTGGACAACTTGCCAGCTACTTCTGCGTAAAGATCATTAAATAAATGTAGTAATATTGGATTGAGGATTCTTACCTCAGGGTAATATTTGCCGGATCTACCATCTAAATATGAGGCCTTGCCAACTGTATAAAAAGGAAAGTCTGCACTCCTACTTTCCCAGAGTGTGCCTTTATTCTTTAAAGATTTGAGTCGTTTTGCAATGCTATCTGTATCAATATTGAGCGGCATTCTTACCAGTTTAATACTTGTCATTTCCTAACCCCTAAAATCGGACTAGCCGCTTATCGGGGAGATTTGCGACTAGTCCTATGATTTTTAGACCTCTAAGTATTTAATTGTATCAACCTTTCTGAATTATATTGTTGTACTACCTTTAGGCATTATTGCCTCCTGCTATGTATTCGTTAAGGGTTCATCAGCCGCCCATCCCCATGAATTAAGCCGAATCCCCCTATAAATTACTCGGTAAGTCCTCTGATTTTCAGCATAGCTTCTCTTAAGCCTGCTAGATAACCTTTATCATAGCCTGAAGTGTATCTGGAGCATTTATTCTTACACTCCTCTGTATCATCTTCATCCTCATCGTCATCTTCCTTAGCCCTTGCAGCTTTAGCCGCAGATACAGTAATAAACTCATCACTGTTATCCATGATGTACTCTTCACAAACATCAAGTATAGAGCCTTTCTGGAAGCCAAACCCCAATAGAGCAGGTTCTATGAGTAGATTAAACACATCCTCTAACAACACCTCATCATCAATGTGTTCCTGCTCAACGTGTACACTACTACCTTCTGACTCAATGCTAACAATCATTTGATTCTCCTTTGTAATTAGGGTTTATTCTATGTTTAGTATATTCCGCTGGGTATACAGTGCTTACATTTCCACACTGTATTAATATTGTCGGTTTAGCAACGGGTAGCGTTATCATACCCTCTAATACTTTACTCTTAGACTTCTTCTTGTTCATTCTCATGCACCACCACCGATGCCTCGCAAGTCAGGGTTAAGATGGTATCACTACAAAGACTGCCCTTGTCATGTGGCGTGTCTAACTCCATCCTAAATTCTCCCTTGTAGCTCCGGTTTGAGCAATAAAATGCGTGAATATCCTGTGTATCTTCTGGAGTTTCGGATATGAGAAAAATGTTTCCTGATGTTGGGCATAATGTAATTTTCATTTGTTCCTCCTTTTATAAGTGCGAACTGTTACGCCAGTCCAAGACCCTCTAACCATAACCGGTCTGCTAACGTCTGTCAAGTAGCAAACGGGTTGATTAGTAGATTTAGTTTTATACAACGTCCAACCTTGCTTAATTGCAACAGCATTACAGGGTACTTGCGTTGTACTGTAGCTTGCCTGTACA
>Ga0308021_10000353_pt1 | contig 21404 bp, 16 predicted proteins | sample Neamet351_FD_201296 | JGI IMG/M metagenome (GOLD analysis project Ga0308021, IMG submission 201296) | Marine microbial communities from water near the shore, Antarctic Ocean - #351 | ecosystem: Environmental > Aquatic > Marine > Unclassified | place: Southern Ocean | collected 2014-10-02
CAAAGTTAGACCATCTCGTCTTAGTGTCTAATCGTTTGAAAGATATCGCCATCGCCAATGAGTTCAATGAAGACAATTGTAGTGTCATTCCATGCCATGTTTCAGTAGAAAATGAATGGCTCAAAGAGATCAAGAATTGGCGGGGTAGATGGCGTAAAGACAAACTGGATTTACTATTCCCCGGCGATGCTAGACGTCCAGAAAAAAACCATTACTTAGCATTGAAAACCGGTGAAGAATTAGAACGTAGAGGCTGGGTTGTAGGAATCACAACACTGAATCAACAACCGCGTAGTATCGTCTGGGATAGAATGCTTGTAGCATCGGTTACTCTGATAACCTCCAAGAGAGAATCTGGGCCACTGGTAGCACGGGAATCGATTGCCTGTGGAACTCCTGTTGTTGCTGTTGATGTCGGTGATTTGAGCGAATGGCTTCCTAGTAAATTCATCACTCAAGAATATGATCAGTTGCAGTTGGCTGATGCGGTTGAGAATGCAATCGCAGCGGACTGGAAAAAGGACAAAATCGCACTACCTGAGCGCTTTAGCATCAAGCATTGTCAAGATTCTTGGAATTCACTTTTGAATAAATTAGTGAAGCAATGAAGTAGATTGCAGGTAATGAAACACCGATAATAAAGTCCCTATTCCATAGTGAATAAGTTGCGATTGCTACCGATGAAATCAACAGAATCCAAGCGCTCATATTGTCCTTGACAAGGGGCCAAGAGCGACTCAAATGGATGGAAAGTATTAGCAAGAAAAGCGAAGTAATCGATGAAGCAAAGGCTGCAGAAGCAATCGCTTGTGCTATTCCTATTTCAGAGAAATGTGAGATTAAGAACCATCCAACCAAACTACCGAATACCACTACCAGCAACACGAATAAGGTGAACTTCCAAGGTTTTTTTCCAGCCTTTAGAGCGGTGTAAAAAGGAGTGGCCAATAACGTCATTGACCATCCAAATAAGAGTATGAAAAAGATGTCAACCGCCGATGCACCTAGACTTCCATCGGTATATTGTAACGGGAATGCAATCGGCAAAAGCAACCATACGATGATAGCACCGCAATAAAATCCAATCGGCAGAAGATTGAAACAGAAATGCATTGACTTGACCATTTCAGATTTGAATGCTGAGTCATCATCACGGACATTACCGAGTACGGGCAATAATGCTGAACGCATCGCTTGAGGTACAACTAATCCAGCCAGCCAAGCTAATTGTGCTACATGGAATAATGCAGCGGCATCTATTCCCATATGCCCAGCTAAAATGAACTTTTCAATTCTGATCACATATGGCAATATTCCTAATGTTATTGCGAATGGCATTGCTGAAAAAAACAGTTGCTTGGGGCTTGTCCATGACTCTCCTAAATCATTCCAATTCCATATCTCTTTAGATAACCAAAGTGGTTTCGATAATTTTGATAATTGTATTAATGAGAATATCCATGAAATAAAGGCCCCAGATAAAAATGCAACTGCGAAATACTCGACATTATCATACCCCTTAATGAATAAAAAGCAGTACAGTGTCGTGGTTATAGCGCGCTCTATTACTTTGGTAACCCCTTCAATACGCGCTTCTCCGATAGCCCTTAGTGCACTTCTAGGTGCATATGATGCAATGTGGACAATAGCGATAATAGATGTTAGAAGCAATAGTGGAATTTCATTTTGCCAAGATGGAATAAGTTGAGGTGTTAGCAAAAGAGTTAGTAAAAAAAATGGAATTGCAATTTTTAGTTGCATTCCGTATACTCGCCAAACAGCAGGCCATAATAGATGAGGTGCTTTTACCCCATCTCTTGCCAATAATGTTGGAAGTCCTAAATCGATTATTAAGAAAGTAGTAGCAAATAAATCGAGCAAGATGATGAATAAACCATAATCACTTGATAGCAATGAACGGGTCAGTATGACTTGTCCGACTAGTGCTAAAAACACTGCAAATAGGTCTGCACCAGCAAGCCAAGTAGAATCTCGTTTCATCTCGGGTAGACGGAATCCGCCCGCTTGTGACATGGTTCTCGCAACGACTGGTGAGTTTTCAAGCATCGTATTGCATAGCACAGGTTCAAAGCCATTTGGCGCGAGGCGTTGATGGGGCGAGACAATGGTTACAGTTGATTGGTTAGCACAAGAAGTCCTTGTAGCAGTCCCAGATGCAGATGTAGAAGTCATCGATTTGCATGGCTCAGGAGACCATTTTCATGTTCGTATTATTTCTGCAGAGTTTGAGGGTATGCGCCCACTACAACGCCAAAAACAAGTTTTAGCGCATATGAAGCAACATATCCCTCACCCAGTTCATGCACTTGATTTGAAGTGTATGACCCCTGCACAAGCAGAAACTACTGGTGATACAGCGTTTGACCCTCATGGCGGTGGACAAGGAATCCACATTCGCCGAATAGAGAAATTAAACAAGGAGTGATAAATATGCAATGGACCGATGAAGAATTACAAGCAATAGTAGACGAACACGCTTTGGTGTTATTCATGAAAGGCGACCCTAACGAACCACAGTGTGGATTTTCAAGTAGAGCTGCACAGGTTTTGCAGACTTTTGGTGAACCATTCGCTGCAGTAAATATTCTCAGCGACCCTAGAGCAATCCCCTCGGTTTGTGCTTGGTCTGATTTCCCTACAATGCCGCAAGTGTTTGTTCAAGGCGAATTGGTCGGAGGATCTGACATCGTTATGGAAATGCTCGAAGATGGCTCTCTGAAGGAAATGTTTGATGCAGGCCGCAAGGCTTGAACAGGCGTTTTATACACCCCTCTTGTCGGTTGATTATGGCAGACGATTCCCGGCGCCTTGTGAGTGATGGTGGCAAGTCCATCGTCGATTTTGATAATAAGGCATTCAAGCCGATTCCTCAATCTGGAATTGACCTTGCCGTCTCAGCTATGAATTCGGGCGTAATGTACCGTTATCAGCCTAAACAAAATGAGCAATCTCTTACTGCAAAGTTAGAACGTAGTTTCTCTCAATACATGGGGGTAAAGCATACAGTCGGAACCAATTCCTGCGGCTCTGCAATGTATATTGCACTCAATGTTGTTGGTGTTCAACCAGGTGATAAAATCCTTACCAACGCCTTTACTTTTCATGCAGTTCCCTCTGTTATTCATCATGCCCGTGCAGTGCCAGTTTTGGTTGAAAGCAATCGTGAATGGGCTATGGATGCTGAAGACCTAGACAAGAAAGCAAGCGAAAGTGGAGCAAAGGTCCTGTTGATGTCCTACATGAGAGGCCACGTCCCTGACATGGATGCGGTGATGGAGGTTGTCAAGAAACACAACCTAATTTTTATCGAGGATTGTGCTCACGCTTATGCTACATTATGGAACGGTCAAATGCTCGGAACCTTTGGTGAAATAGCATGTTTCTCGACCCAATCTTCGAAAGGATTGAGTGCTGGTGAAGGTGGACTTTACATTACCAATGATGATGAATATGCTGCAAAGGCTGTTCTTTATGCGGGCTCATATGAGCGATTATGGACCAAACATTTCGACCTTGACCCAGAGATGATGAGCCGTTTACAAAATCAAATCCCTGGCTATTCAATGCGCATGCAAGAAGTTACTGCGGCCATGTTAACTCCTCAAATCGAACGCTTAGAAAAAATCAAGGACACCCATACCGAGAACTGGAATGTACTTCACAGCCTCATCGACAACCACCCCAATATCGAAATTCCAATGCCATTGCCGCAAGTTGAAAGTTTCTGCGACACCATGCAATTCCACTTGAACGGTCTTTCCAGAGAGAAGGCGGACCAATTCATTGATCTGATGAAGACGGAAGGTATCCCGATGCAAATATTCGGAGCCAAGCGCAACGCTCGCGATTACCGTCAATGGGAATATATCGAAGCGCACAAGCAGGAATTGGGCGAAACTATTGCCAACATTGAATTTGCTTGCGACTTGTCACTTCAACCTCATTTAACACAACAAAACATGCATACAATTGCACAAGTGTTCCATGAAGTGTTAGCCTACATCAATGCTCAGTGATCACACTGGGCGGCCAACTGCATATGCCTTCCAGCCCTTGGAAGTCAGTTCATCTAAGTTCAGCACTCTGCGTCCATCATAGATGAGCGGGGTGCGCATTTGTTTTAGAAGCGCAGACCAATCAAGGTCAAGACAAACTTTGTGAGCGGTAACAAGAACGGCCATATCGTAGCCTTGTGCCTCCGAGATATCGGAAATCACTTCGATGCCTTCTGGGAACATTGTATCTTCTAAATGCGGGTCCCATGCACCAACAGTGATTCCTTTTGCCATCAAAGTCTCCGCCAAAGGTTCAGCAGGTGTTTCTCTTGGGTCGCCTACTTCTGCTTTGTATGACCAGCCGAGTAAGAGTACTTTGGCATCACTAGCAGGAACATCTGCGTTCCACATCAAGTCGCTTAAGACGCCAGCAACATGGCTTGGCATCGAACGATTAACGGCTCGTGCTGCGGTAATCAATCCCGCAGGGACACCTACATCAGCAGCTCGCTGAATCAGGTAATATGGGTCAACAGGAATACAGTGCCCTCCAACTCCAACACCGGGAGTATAACGGTGGAAGTTCCATTTGGTCGCTGCTGCGGATAACACATCTTCAACATCGACATCTAAGGCAGGGAAAATTCGAGCCAACTCATTGACCAAGGCGATGTTGAGATCACGTTGAACGTTTTCGATGACCTTTGCTGCCTCAGCCACTTCGAGTTTACCCACATAGCGAACATCTTCACTAGTTAATTTGGAGTATAGTTGGACAAGTTCTTCACCTATTTCGGGGTTTTCGCAACCGATGACTCGCGCTACTTGGCGAACGCCGTGAGCAGGATCGCCGGGATTGAATCGTTCAGGACAGTAAGCGATTTCTAAATCTTCACCAATGACCAAACCTAATTCTTCGATAATAGGGTGCCAAGTCTGAGCCGTGACACCTGGATAGACTGTTGATTCGAGAACGACAATCGTTCGAGAACCTTTTGGAATCGATTGGAATACATCTCGTCCGGCACCTTCCACATAGGAAAGATCCGGTTTGAGGTCATGAGTAATCGGGGTTGGAACGGTTACCAAAACAAAATCACAGTGTGGCACTGCTTCTGCTGCGGAGTTAGTGATGTGCCAATTGGGCGTGCCTGGTGCTGGCATGATATCATCGACATCTGGGTCACCGGTTGGATTCTTTCCTGCTTTGACCATGTCGACTGTTCTTTGAGAAACATCTACGCCCCATACTTCAAAACCAGCATCGAGAAAACCGATTGCTGTAGGCAAACCAACGTAACCCAATCCAATTATTCCGACGGTAGATGGAGTGGTTCTGCCCATGTTCTCGCGCCATTGTCACTGTTGATGAAACCATTGCCTAACATATCCGGTGGTTGATGAATCATTTGATGAAATAATTTGTCGACCGGGCCATATGCGTATTAGCTTGTAAATTTCACTTTGACATGATTTGGCGTTAAAATATCGGTGGCAATTGCATCAGTATTCAGCGATTATTAACCCATACGGATTATAATTAATTTTTTAACTCTAATTCTGGTTGGCAATACTCAATAACTCGGCTTCGTTGCCCATTGTATGGCCGAAGGTGCTGCACCATCTTTTGGGTCATTACAATCAAAAGATTCGGACGAGGAAAAATATCGTCGCGAAGTGGTTCGAATTCGAAAATCATCCTCATTCAGAATCGGAACGCATCTTATTCGCTCCGTAGAGCAGCCATGGCGATTTCCCTTTCTCCTATTTTCGTTGCCTTGGCTTATTTTTTCACTCGGATTAGAACGATTAGGTCGGAAGTCTCACCCCGTTGAGGAAACCGATTCTATTGGCGACGGTGAAACAAGGAGGTCAATTGTGTTGTTCCCTACCAATGGCGTGGGGTTTGGACATTTCACCCGAATGTTAGCGCTAGCCCGTAGGGTCCGAAAACTCGACCCTGAAATAGAACTAATATTCTTTACAACTATGCCCACGCTTCATCTTTTGAAAAGAGAAGGAATTGCTGCCTATCACATTCCGGGCCGAAACAAATTCCAAAACATGAATGCATCCACTTGGAACATGCTCACGGAAGAAATGCTAGCAAATGTATTTACAATTCATCGCCCTTCAATATTCATATTTGATGGAGCGTACCCCTATCGCGGAATGTTAAATGCTATACATGAAGATTCTACTATGAAAAAGGTATGGATGCGTCGTGGAACCTTTCGTAAGGGTTCAACAAAGATTCCAGTGGACAGTATTAACCATTTTGATTTCATCATCCATCCAAAGGATAGCGTAGATGAGAGTCATGATGATGTGATTGATTTTAAGCCTTCTATCGTTCGAAGTGACCCGATTATATTCCTTGATGAAGGGGAATTACGACCGCGAAATGATCTTCGTGACCGCCTTGGAATCCCTCACAAAGCGGTTTTGGTTTACCTTCAATTAGGGGCTGGGCAAATAAATGATATTGAATCCGATATTAATGCCTGTTTGAAAAGTCTCGAACGGTTTGAAAATGCCTATGTTGTGCTCGGTGAATCACTCATTGGTAGTAGAATTCCATCGATTGGTGGACGGGTTCGTATTATTTCAGAATATCCAAACTCACTTGATTTCAGAGCATTCGATTTCACTATAATGGCTGCTGGATACAACTCTTATCATGAAGCAATCCGGTTCTCCTTACCGACCTTGTGTATTCCAAATATGAATACTGGAATGGATGATCAACTCGCTCGAGCGGAAGTCGCAGAAAAAGCAGGAGCGATGATCGTATTGCGAGAAGTAACTGAGGACAAAGTAGCAGTGGCTATTGAAAGGTTGATGGATTCAGAGGTTAGAAGAACAATGGTGGAGCGCTGTAAGCAATTGCACCAACCAAATGGAGCGAACCAACTTGCAAAATGGTTGGTTAACGAGGTTTGAGTGCTGCTCGCATTTCATTGGTTAGTGATTCTGATTGCTGGGCCACGGTATCAGATTCAATGAGAGTGTTCATGTTCCAAGAAATTAGTTTTTTTTCATCTTCTAAATCCATGATGGAAAGATAGCGTAATATCTTTTCTTTGACACCGGAACGGTATTTTTCAGGCATTAGTTCGATAGATGGTGAATACCATTTTCCGAGCCAATCTAAAGCATCTTCAGAGCCACGAACTCGATCTTTCAAGAGTTTGAAAAGTGCATGCTCGGATTCCAATCGGTGGGTTGACCATGTCAAGATGTTTTCGTGCTTAATTGGAACTCTGGCCAAAAACAGACATGCTTCTTTGTTGTTAAAAATATCATTTAAATAATTCGAATCAAGTTGATTGCCAATAATTGCATTATCCAATAATTGTTTTCTAAAACACTTCCAGCAATTTAGACAAGGTTTCTTCCAAGTTCCGCGCATACAAGATTGGGATAATGAGCCTAGGGGGGCCTTACTAACAATCATTGAAGTTCCAACCTCACTTATTCCAGCAACTGGTAAAATAAATGGTAGACCTGCTGCTTTAAACAATCCACCCCAAAGTGTGTAATGGTGGCCATTCGGATAATCCCGATAACGGCGGTGCCCCGTTCCATAAGTGGATTCCATAATTGTTCCGAATCCAATACAATCGAGATTTAAGTATTCAGCCATGAGTACCGCAGGCACCGAGTTCGCAACATCAACAGGAAACCCTACAGGCGACCGAACATATTCAAGGTCGCATAAGATAACATGCATATCATAGCCGAGGCGTTCAACCTCAAGACATGAATAATGAACTGCATCTTTGTCATATAGTGACTTTTTACGAATAGGACGGTCCATAAATATCGGAGCGGTAGTTGGAGGCATTAATGCTAAAGCAGCTGTTGAATCAACACCTCCGCTGAATGCTAAGCCTGGACGCGAGTTTTCGGATGGGCTCCAAGGCTCAAGTGTTTCATCAATTGGGCCAATAGTATATCGGGATGATTTTGAATGATGAAAGTCACTAAATCGTTTGCTTACAGGTTTTGGAAATGTTAACACCTTACCGATAAAAGGATGGGTGATCATCATTATACACAGTGCAAGATGATCGGGGTGTATTGTATCTGGATCAAGTTGCCATGGTAAATTGATTTCTACCATTTTAGAACCGAGGCTAACTTTTTTAGTGGGCTCCAGTAAATCGAGTTCATCGGTTTCAAGAATGAGTCTAAATAAACCAGGAGTTGTATCCATTTTAACTTCCACTCAATCACCGCGCAGAGAATTCCAATACCAATTCATTGCTTCTTCGAGTCCTTGTTGGCAATCATATGCAGGAATGTAATTCAAATGTGATTGAGCCTTGCTAATATTTGCCAGTGAATGGCGAATGTCTCCTGGCCGTTCACCGATATATGTTGCTTCAACTGTGTTAAGTGATTTATCATATTCCGAAAGTAAATCTCGAATTGAGAAAAATAGTTCATTGATCGAAATTCTACTCCCGCATGCTACATTAAAAACCTCACCAAACGCTTGAGAGTTAATTGTTGAAAGCGCATTTAAATTCATTTGAACAACGTTATCGATATAGGTAAAATCCCGCGTCTGTTCTCCATCTCCGAACACGACTGGTGATTCAAACTGAAGTATAGATTCAACAAACTTAGGAATGACGGCTGCATACTGGCCTTCCGGGTCTTGGCGGCGACCAAACACATTGAAGTATCGTAATCCAATGGTTTCCATGCCGTGGATTTGATGAAATACTTGAGCATAAGATTCATTCACCATTTTTGTCACAGCATAGGGTGACAAAGGAGTTCCTGTTTTGTGTTCAATTTTCGGCATGGTTTCGTCACTTCCATATACTGAGGAACTTGAGGCATAAACAAAACGCTGTATTCCTGCTTCTTGAGCTGCAATGAGGACATTTAAACTCCCCGAGATATTAATTTCATTGGTGGTTTTGGGGTCTTCGACTGAACGTGGAACGGAACCAAGTGCTGCTTGATGGCAGACATGAGTGCATCCAGAAATTGCCCGACGGCAAGTCTCCAAATCTCTAATATCTCCCTCCACTAAAGTAAACTTAGGGTTATTTAGTAAATGTTCGATATTCTCCCTTCTCCCTGTGAGAAAATTATCAAGGCAAACGACCTCAGAACCTTTTTCAATCAAAGCATCGCAAAGATTAGAACCGATAAATCCAGCCCCACCAGTTACAAGAACTCGCCCGTTTGAAATCACACCGGTCATGATTGGAACGTGACGGATATAGGTTATGAGTTCATCCCCCCCTCATGCTCAATAAGGAGTATTGCCTCGCCATAACCGGAGAGACCGATGTGCGGCATATTGGCAACAAATAGAGCAATCATAGATTTGCCTACTATTATCGAATACCTCAAATTTAGAGGGCCTGATCAAACCAACCAAGTTGAAGTGAATGGTGTAAACTTTGTACATACCCTTCTATCGATGACTGGACCACCTACAGCACAACCATTCGTCAGCGAAGACCAAAACCGTGTCGCCTTTTTCAATGGGGAAATTTACAACTATCAAGATTTTGGAGATTTTAAATCTGATGGAGAATGCCTTCTCACTGTGTATGAAAAATATGGTTGGAAAGCAATTCAGCAATTAGATGGTGAATTTGCAGTCGCCATTATAGATTTTGCCGAGGATACTTTGCTTCTATCGACCGATATTTTCTCAATGAAGCCTTTGTGGTTTGGTAAACAAGGTACTGAGTGGGGGCTCTCTTCATACAAATCTTGCTTAGATCGTTTAGGATTTTCAGAAGCGATTCAAATTGAAGCGAATTCAACTTATATCTTGAAACTTTCAACATTGGAGAAAATCGACCGCTTCGATGTCCACACCTTTGATTTAAATCAACACAAAGACTCTTTTGATGATTGGGAGGCTGCCTTCGCCCGTTCAATAGCAAAACGGACTCAAAATATCAAGCATGGAATATTTATTGGACTTTCTTCCGGTTATGATAGCGGCGCGATTGCTTGCGAACTTGAACGACAAAATGTCCCGTTCACAGCGTACAGCATCGTTGGCTCAGAGCGAAAAGAAACTATCGATGATCGTATTTCACGAACAACAGACCCTCGATTGTTTGAACTAGAAATGAATGAATTTATGTCTGCTCGAGATTACATCAAGACAAATTGTGAAGAATATTCATTACGAATTGATAATGGAGATGCTGATTGGCTCGAGTACACAATACAAGAACACGCGCAACTTGAAAAAAAATTAGAATTGCCATTGAAATTATTGAATGAACAATTGGGCTGGAATAATGAAAAATCTTGGTTCATCAAATGTGAAGAAGTTCAATCTCTGCGCAATAAAAGAAATACGCTTGCAAATAGAATCCCAAGTATTGCTAAAACGATTGAGTATCGTAAGTCTGGTCAAATGCTTACAAATGACAACGGTGCTATTGGCATGTCACATATTTGCGGTAAAGGAAAGAGTGAGGGCCAATTAATCTATCTTTCTGGCAGTGGAGCGGATGAAATTTTCAGCGACTATGGGTTTGGGGGAATAAAGCATTTTAGGCACAGTACAATAGGGGGAAAATTCCCTGAAGATCTCAATACTGTATTCCCTTGGAAGAACTTCTTCGACAATACCCAGCGTGCCTACTTGATGAAAGAGGAGCATGTTAGTGGTTCCTATGGGGTCGAAGGACGATACCCTTTCTTGGATAAAGATGTAGTTCAAGAGTTTTTATGGCTCAAACCGGAATTGAAAAATTCAAATTACAAGTCAGTACTTCATAATTATATGACCAAGCATGAGTACCCATTTGATGACTCGCAAAAGGTTGGATTCAATTGCGGGTTCAGTGCTTCACAGGATGCCGATTATACCTCTAAGAAATCGGCCTTCCGAACTGTAGGTGAAACAACTGATGAATCGTTAGTAGTTGATTTGGATTTAGTCATAAGCAGAACTGAAGGGCGTAGAGCCCGTCATGTTCTTTGAAGCGATAATGCATAAATCTCTTTAAGACGTTTGAGCATCGATTCTTGGCTGAATTGCTTACGAGCGTTTAACCGTGAATTAATTTTAGCAGTCTCCATCCATTCGGGATCATTTAGACAATTAAGAATGGCGTTCGCAAGTTCGTCGGCAGTTGGTTCTGTAACTAATATCCCCGTTTCACCATTGATGAATGTATCTTTAGCACCACCTGCATCTGTAGAAATCACAGGAACTCCAAAGGCTTGGGCTTCAATCAATACATTAGGTAAGCCTTCAACAACAGAAGTTAGTAAAAACAAATCAAACTCATCGAGCCACGCTTTAACTTGTTTTGTTTGGCCAATTAAATGGATTTTTTCACTCAACCCGAGTTCGTTGATAAGGGATTGTATTAACTCCGAATGACTTCCACCTCCAATATGAACGGCAATAACATTCTCTTTTGCATCAATGACTTTGGATATTGCTTCAACCCATAATTTCGGGCGCTTTTCAGTTACAAGTCTAAACACTCCACCAATAACTATTGATTTCTTGGGGATGTGTAGTATTTCGCTTATTGAATAGCCCTCACTGGCATTTTCTATTCCTGAAAAATCTACACCATTATGTATGACTTCAAAATCATCTTCAGCACATCCGATCCATTGACTATAACTTATTGCACCAGCCGAACTATTATGGCAAAGCAATACTCTCGGGGAGTACTCGAAAAAGGTTTGATATGCTCTACGAAGATATGGTCTATTTCGGATATGCATCATTGTCTTCCCATCGGGCCTCAAAGAGCGTGCAAACATCACAACTCCTGGAACTCCGGCCATCAGTGCGGCAATACCGGCATTTAGATTAGTTTGATCTTGCCAAGCATGAATAATTTGAGGTTTTTCATGAATAAAATTGAGAAATAATGGTTCGATATCTCGCTGCATGCCCACTGGCAATTTTTCTAGGTATTTCTTCCATGGCCTAAGTAGTATTTCTGCATCTTTAATTCCTGCGTTCCAATTAATACGTTTCCCATATCCGTGAATGTTTACACCCAACTCACGAACATCCGATTCGTAAGTTTCCACCTTTATATTTGAATCACTAATAGAATGGCAATAAAGTTTAGTTTCTTCAAATTTAGAGTCCTTAACAAGACCGCTGAGGCATGATACAACTTGTCGCTCGGCACCACCTCGGCCTAATGATGAAGATATCATTAAAACATTGGATTTGGCTTCAGCAATAGAATAGGATTTCACTTTAGATGCTACTTTAATTAAATTCATTATATTACATTCTGTCTCCAAAAGAGACTCTCCATTGGAAAGAGCCATTTCCAACAGTTTTCGAGGAGTATTTGTCTCATCAAGTATTTGTAGTAATTTCTTTTGTAACTCCAGTAACTCTTTTCTTTTTGGAGTTCTTTGTAATCCTTGAGAGATGTAGTTCGATGCTTCGGTTAATTCTCCAGAATTGAGACTTATCTGTGCAATCCGTTCATAGAAAGAATCAGTATGCCCCCAATTTTCATTGCAATGTTTTAATAAATCCTTAGAAATATCATCCCAAAAGAAACTAGAGGCAATCTCATTTGCTAATAAGTATGAATCAAAATTTGAATCTACTAATTCTAATAATTGTGGAATACATTCGCGAGCTTTTTCTTCACGGTTAAGGCGGTACAATAAATTGATTTTCTTTTCCCAATTTGAAAAAACCAGGGGTTTAAAATTACATTCTTTCGAATACAACGCTAGGGCTTGTTCGGATTTGCCTAATCGGTCGTAAATAAGTGCCAACGTTCTACGAGAACGCTGCTCATCCGGGTCTATCGTTAATGCGCGTTCAAGATATCCCATTGCATCATTGTATCGTTCAAGGTTATAGAGGGCTTTTCCTATCGAGACAAGTGATTCAATATCGTCTTCATCCATTGTAAGTAACTGTAAAAGTGGTTTTAATGATTCCTCGAAATTTTCTAAAAACATAGATGAGCGAGCCATAAATAAGTGGCCATCTCTGACATTTGGATGTCCTTGTATCGTTATTTTCCCGTATTCTATAACTTTATGATGATTTTTCATATTATAATTTATTCTGATTAGCGACAACAATGCATCTAAATCATAGGCATCTAGTTCTAATAATGCTTCTAAAGGCGGAATTGCTGATTCAAACATCTGTAAATGATAATAGGATTTGAAAAGAAAAAGATGGCCGTCTCTGACGGTAGGATGTTCTTGTGATACTGTTTTAGCGTATGCAATAACCTTCTGATAGTTTTTCAGATTATAATTCATTCTGATAAGTGATAACAATGCATCTATATCAGTAGCATCTAGTTCTAATAATGCTTCTAAAGGCAGAATTGCTGATTCAAACTTTTGTAAATGATAATATGATTTGAAAAGAAAAAGATGGCCGTCTCTGACGGTAGGATGTTCTTGTGATACTGTTTTGGCGTATGCAATAACCTTCTGATAGTTTTTCAGATTATAATTTATTCTAATAAGTGGCAACAGTACATCTAAATCGGTGGCATCCATTTCTAATAATGCTTCTAAAGACTGAGTTGCCAATTCAAACTTTTGTAAATGATAATATGATTTGAAAAGAAAAAGATGGCCGTCTCTAGCGGCAGGATGTTCTTGAGACACTGTTTTGGCGTATGCAATAACCTTCTGATAATTTTTCAGATTATAATTTATTCTAATAAGTGGCAACAATACATCTAAATCGGTGGCATCCATTTCTAATAATGCTTCTAAAGACTGAGTTGCCAATTCAAACTTTTGTAAATTATTATAAGATCTGAAAAGAAAAAGATGGCCATCTCTGACGGTAGGATGTTCTTGTGACACAATTTTAGCGTATTCGATAACTTGATGGAAATTATTCACATCATAATCAATTCGGATAAGTGATACCAAAGCGTCTAAATCAGACGGAACTATTTCGATTAGTTTTAGATAATACTCCTTTGCAATTTCAAGTTCAAAAATGTTATTAGCGCAGCGCGCTAAAAAACGATAAGCGTCAATGTCGTTTGATTCAAAGGAAAGAAGTGAATGGCAAATAGAAGTACATGCAGCCCATTCATTGTTAGCATAATAGGCCCTCATCAGATAAATATGTACATCTCGTTCTTGTTCTACCCGTATTCTCGCTTTTGCTAACTCATAAACAGTAGGCCAATCTTTAGCATTGTAAGCTTCCTTAATCAGTTCAACAGAATGTTGTTTCTCCCACTTTTCAATAGAAATTTCAGCATTTTCAATAGTTACATCGGAAGAAAGATTCCTCAACATCAATTCATTTTCAAATGGTTTAGGAAGATGATAGTCATCAGCTAAAGTAGCACCTAAGGAGAGATCGATAATGACTCGTTCAAAGACTTGGGTCTTTGGCCTCCTCCAGAAAAACAATCCCATGAATAGCCCTCATCCCTCGGCTTCATGGTATGCAGCAATGACCTCTTCGGGGGTACCAATACATTTCATTTTGCCCTTTTCCATCATAATCATGCGAGTACAAATTTCTTTGAGAAGGCTGAATGAATGGCTTACAAGAACAACCGTATTTGAATCATCCATCATTTCACGGATTCGCTGTTGACTTCTCTTTTTGAATCCAGGGTCGCCTACGCCAAGTACTTCATCAATAAGAAGAATATCAGGCTTGACAGCTGTCGCAACTGAAATACCAAGACGAGCTTTCATCCCGGATGAATAGGTTCGGAGTGGTTCATCAATAAATTCTTCTAACTCGCTGAATGCAATTATCTCTTCCATCATTGAGTCCATAACTTCGCGCTCATTTCCGAGCATGCTCCCATACAAGTGAATATTCTCTCGCCCGGTCAAATCTTTATTCATGCCTACGCCTACGCCTGCTAGCAATGAAATTTGTCCATTGATTCCAATCCAACCATTATCGGGCTTGTAAATACCCGCCATTGTTCGAAGCAATGTTGATTTCCCTGAACCATTGCGCCCAATAATTCCAATAATCTCTCCCTTGTGAATAGTCAATGATGCATCGACTAATCCGCGATTCTGTGGTCCGGGGTCGGAATTCCCAAATGGCTTCAAAAGTATACGCTTTAGAATTGAAAAGGAGCCCTCTTTACGAGGGAAACTTAAGTCGACTCCTTCGAGCCGCAAAACTTGTGAACTCAGAGACGTTTTACCACCCCTCTAGCTGTTGCCGTGAATATCATCGAACCAAGTATGTATGCTATAATTGGAAAGACTGCTGCGTAAATGATGTGCTCGATAGCGAATTGTGGAATTGTTCCTTGAACGGAATGTTTCATCATAGTGAGTGGAACCACGACTGGGTTAAGCATTGCGATGTCAATGTAAGGTGAATCTGCACCAGCACGTTCAATCAAGATTTCATAAGTCCACATGACTGGGGAAACGAAAAATCCTGCTCGGGTGATGAATCGGAATAAATGTGCTACATCGGGAAAAACGACGTTTGCTGAAGCAACCATCAATCCAACCCCCCATGCAGACAAATAGAGCATGAACATCGCTACAGGCAACATCCATAGACCACTGGTTGGTTGGAGATCTAAATAGACCATGAATGGGATGACAATTAGTAAACTGATACTCGAGATCACTATGTTGGTTCTTGAATCTGATGCAGAAAAAATCTCTAACGGAAATCCTGCTTGCTTAATCATTCCCGAATTCGTCACCAATGTCGATACGGTTGAATTTAAAATCCGAGCAAAAAGACTCCAGCCGATTACCCCTAATAGGATGAGCATCGGGTAACTTTTATCATCGTGTTGGGCTATAATCACGAACAAAACATAGTACACTGAAGCCAATAAAGCGGGTTCCAGTAAAGTCCACAAATAGCCTAATAAAGCCTTGTTATAGCGTTGGTTAAGGTTGCGGTTCACCATGTTTTTTAACAAATAGTGGTGCTTCGAAAGATTCTTTTGTATTTGAAAGGGTGAAGAAAGCAATGGTACTTTCGGATGTAAATCCTTCAACGAAGTACTTCTTTCATCCGTGGGAGTAGTGTTTATTGCATCTCCCATGTGTTTGGGAGTGCCCCCGTATTCTTAGGCGTTTTCTTTTGCCCATGACCGATTAGACCATTCAAGAGGTATTCTAAAATGATGTTTTTGAAGAAATGGTTAATGATCAAAAAGGTCAAGACTCCTTAATTGACTGGATAGTTTCTTGAAAGAGTGGCGGGTGCTTAGAACTATGAGGGTTTCATGGTTGTCCGGGAGAGTTCTTGGAAACGATTTGTGTGGAACGACCCAATCTTCACTTGCCGATGGCCTCGTGGAACTCGGACACGAAGTATTCCTCTATTCACCTGGGCGAATAAGTACATCTAAATTCCATCATATCCCATTACAAAATGGCCGCATTAAGGGCTTACATTCATGGACAGTTGTTCGTGCATTACGTTCCAATATTGAAGAGATTAACAAATCTGAACACGTCCTTATTGATTGGAGGCTGCATGCAATTACCCCCTTTATCACAACTAAATGGACACTTATAGATCGTGGACCTCCCGCAGATCGTGGAATTCTATCCCTACTTCAATGGAAACAATGGGCAAAGGGATGGAATAAAGCAGCATGCGGGACTGCTGTTAGCCGATCTCATGCTAATTTTATCCACAAACGAACCGGAATGCCATTAGATGGTATTACAATTCTTCATGCTGGCGTAGATGTGGACAAATTCTCACCCGGTGTGAAATCGGGGATATTAAAAATGGTATATCAAGGTCGAGTGGATAGACATCGAGGGGTTCTTTTACTTCCAAAAATCCTCATTGCTTTGCATAATAGAGGCATTAAAGCATCTCTCAACATTCATGGTGAAGGAGATGCATTGAATAAATTAAAACAAATGAAAATACCTGAACTATTCGTAACGTCATCTCTTGACTCTGCTGAATTAGCCTCACGGCAATCCGAATATGATATTGGATTCTTACCCATGCCGAAAGACAAAGTTTGGGAACTAGCAAGCCCGCTAAAACGTTCAGAATATCTTGCCTCTGGACTGGTTATTTGCGGAATTGATCACCCAGGGCATAGACTCCCGCAATCTGGAGAGTGGCTCCAACTTTACTCGGAAGAGAAATTTGTAGAACACTGTTGCGAATGGCTTGTAAAAATAGAGCGAAAGCAGTTGAATAAACTTCAAAATACTGCGCGCAAGTATGCAGAAACACATCTTAGTTGGGCCTATTCTACTAAATTATTGGAAGAGAGTATGTTAGAATAATATTCTTGCCATCGCGATTGAATATGCTCTATTGCAAATGATTGAGCACTTTCCACTACATTCATTGGTAATAACGATTGATAAACCTTGAGCCATGATTCTACATTTCCAAACTCAGCAGTTAAAACCGTGGAAGGAAGACTATGCACTGTATCTGAAGCAATAACTGGGCAATTAGCAAATAATGCTTCGAGTGCGGCTAGGGGTTGTCCTTCAAACAATGATGGAACTAACAAGACCGTGGCTTTTTGAAGCAAATTGATTTTCTCTATTTCGCTTACCCACCCTCTCGCATCAACCCATTCGAACTTATTTTGATCAACACCTGTAAGTGTTAATCGGGCTTGCGGATGGATTTTGCGAAGTTCTTGGGTTAATTCTACTGCAAACTGATGACCTTTGACCGGGTCATCTCGACCTAAGAGAAGAAGATGATGAGTATCCCTTGTAATTGATGGGTCATAGCCAATATTCGGATTGACTGGGTTATTTATTACCGTAACTCTACCAATCATTATTTCTAAAATATCCTTCCAATGTTGGCTCAATACAATAATGTTTGATTCAAACTTTTTTGTTGATGAAAGGAAACGCTTTTGATTCACTTTCGAAGATTTCAACCAAGTATCGAATTGACCTGAATGGATATGAACAATATTTGGAACACCAGCATGATACGCCATCTTTGCAAACCTACGCTTTCTCCACCATGACCAATCCGCTGCAGTATGAAGGTGAACAATATCAGGGCGTGATTTCGAATCTTTTAGCATACGAGAAAAGGAAGCGCGTGCATGACGATATGCTCGCCATTTTGCAAACGGAGAACCACTCGTATGGCTTGAGAGAAGTTCTGCCTCCCACCCCTCTGGGGGATGCTCAGCCAGAATACGCATGACGTTTGCCATACCCCCTGGCGTCTCGCACGGACCGATGTGGAGTACCTTTGACATGGTCCACCCTCTAGGCCATTGGATGAAGAAGTTCCGCACTGAAAGTGACCTCAAGATGTCAATTATTAGCGGAGATATCAAGGGGTGGGGGGCAATGAAAGGGTCATGGTGTGGATACCGGTCTTGGCTGAGTTGGGTCTGGGCCTTGCAGCTTTTGCTCCTTTTCTTGTTCATCGTATCTCGGTTAGTAGATGGGCGAAACAACCAGTCGAATATCCTACAAACACTGAAGCTCTACCCCCTGTAACAGTACTTTTACCGGTATGGAATGAAGCACTGATTATCAAAAAGAAACTCAAAAATCTTGCAGCCCAAAACATGCGCTTTTCACTTCTTGTCATCGATTCTGCCTCTACCGATTCAACCATATCCATCCTAAATCTATGGTTAAAAGAAAACCCTGAAGCATTTGAAAGCATTACTGTTCTTGAAATGGTGAAGCGCCTTGGAAAGACCGAAGCGGTTCGGCAAGCGATCGCTTCACTTGAAGAGCAGGAATATCAGGGACTTATTTGCATGACTGATGCTGATGCGATCTTGCCCCCTCATGCCATCTCAAGACTCCAGGGGTGGTTTGCTGACCCCACCATCGGTGCTGTTGGCGCCAAGGCTCTACGCCATCAAGCACTCTCCGGAGAGCAGGCGCATCGCTCGATGTTCGAAATGCTACGTGAAGGTGAGTCTGCACGCGATTCAACGCCATTTCTCGAAGGTTCATGCATGATGTGGAGGCATAGTAGTTTTTCTTCACAACAACTCAATGTACATTCAAATGCTGATGATGCACAAATCGCAACAGGTGTTCGATTGAATGGTTTACGTAGCCTTCATGATAATGAGATTTTCTTTGAAGACATTGCACCAACATCGCCTGAAGGTCAACGGCGACAGAAAATACGCAGAGGACAGGGTTTGCAACGTTTACTCTTGAGCCATAGAAAATCGTGGTTCGATTCTCAATTAGGAAACTTTGCTGCGATTTTACGCCGAGAGGCCCATTTCCATTTGTTCGCCCCTTTGCTATTTGCTGGGGCTGGACTTGCGGCTGTTTTACGATGGAGTGTAATCGGGGTTTTTGGAATGCCTACCGGCCTGCTGGCGATTATACATGGTACTCTTGCCATGATAGAATTAGGTTGCTTAACAGCATGGATACTCAATAGGCAAGGCATTCGAGTTCCATTACTCATGGCACCTGGGGCTCTATTTTCAGGCATGGAACATTTACTCGCCGCTCATTGGCATTCAATTCGTGGCCGATCACTTCACATGTGGGAGCAACACATTGATACGCGAATTGCTCTTGCCGATTCTAATGATTTGAATTAAAAACCCTAAGATGTAGTCCAAAAAGGACTATCATGTTCAAAATGCTTTTAGTGAGTATACTTCATTTTAGAGTGTTACTCGAAACTGAAATCTATGGATTCGACAAGATATGGTTCTTTCATTGGCGAAAGATGAAGGAGAATATTCTGCCATATTTCTTCCCCCCAACGTTGCGGTAAAATTTGTTTTGCTGGAGGATAAAATGAAGTCCACCATGACAAATCTGTTTCCAAATAATCACTCAGTTCAGGCACTTCAGATTCAAGATTGAGTTGTTGTAAAGCCCACAACGCATGAGTCGTAGTCGGGAGTGGGCGCCGTTGAAGGTAAATCTGAACTTCTTTGGCCTTGATATCAAAGGACCGACCTAATGGCCCGTTCTTAAGAAAGCATTTCCAACATTTTCCACACCCATTTTTACCATCCCCACGTAAACATGAATTTAAGAAAGGAATTATTTCTTCGTTTTGACATATTTTCATTGCACCTGCTTCTGAAAGTCCTGCGATGGGGAAGAACAATTCAATCCCAGCTGCCAAAAAACGTTCCGTCCAATATTTGAAATATTGAGTCTGGGTAAATTCTCGGAATTTTCGTCCTTTCTCAAGCCATGTATTGTCCAAAGGCATACCAAAGGCAAGGGCACCTATGTTGAAATGATCGGCAAGAAGGATGAGATGGGTAGCACAGGCAAAATCGGATGAAAAGCCAGTTTGTTTGAAGTGATATGTCCTAATTAGTTCATGATTGGAAGAAACATCAACGACGAATTGCCCCCTCTCTATTTCCATATGTTTAAGCAATCGGTCAGCATTTCGATGGTCAAGAATACTCTCGAAGTTTCGACGGTGATACCCCAAAATTGTATTTTTAGGCATTATGAGTGCTGCTGCAGTCGAATCTGTTCCTGCTGAAAAAGCCAAAGCGGGTATCGAACCAACCTTGCGAGTTCCCTCTAGAGGTTTTCGAGTTGATTTATGCCACGGATAAAGTAAGATTTCAGAAGTGAGTCTCAAAAGGTCGGGGTGTGTTGAGCCAAGAGAGAATTCTTCAGGCATGTCCCAATGAGTCCAACCATGGGGGTGAATCATCCAAAGGCGGGAACCCTCTTGCCAAAAATTTTCGCTTTGGTCTTCTGGGTTCCATTCCTTTTCATCGATATTTGGAACTGGTTGGGCATGATGTCTTTGCTTCATTTCAAGTGAATGGCCATCGGAAACTGCTTGTGGTTCCATTCGAAGAGTCTGTTTTGCCTTGTCTGATAATTCTTGATATTTATTTTCCCATAGTGAATTGAGGCGAATCAATTCAGTATAATTGCCTTCATTCCAATTTGATTGTATGACAATATTTTGCGCAATGTTTGGTTGATTGTTGTTTGCAATCATTTCGAAGGCCAAAGATTTAGCGTTTTTCCAATCACGATTTTTGTAGGCTTGGCGCATCAAAATATGTTGCAACTCAGGTAACTCTTCAAGTTCACCAGCCCAGAGTGTATTATGGCGAATTGCTTCTAAGTAATTGTCTTCGTTACAAAAAGAACGGATGATAATACTCTTGGCAAGTTTTTGTTCTTTGGGAATTTTAATGATTTTGCTAGCATGAATTCTGGCTTTCTCCCAATTACCTGAATTGTAGGCTCGGCGCATGAGGGTACGACGAATCATGTTGCGGCATACTTGTATAGATTATCAAGATGTCCAATATTCATAGATTATTATTGATAGTTTACAGCGCATCTAGAATTACTGTGTTTGAAAATAAAAAAAGCCCCCCCTATGACCGCAGCCATAGGAGAGGCGAATTACGAATTTCCGCAGGAATCCGTTTACTTGAATTGATGTTTAGTCAGTAACTGACT
>Ga0308021_10000354_pt1 | contig 21403 bp, 18 predicted proteins | sample Neamet351_FD_201296 | JGI IMG/M metagenome (GOLD analysis project Ga0308021, IMG submission 201296) | Marine microbial communities from water near the shore, Antarctic Ocean - #351 | ecosystem: Environmental > Aquatic > Marine > Unclassified | place: Southern Ocean | collected 2014-10-02
ATTTGCCCATCTTTACGGTACTTATGAACTACTCAGCCCTAGCGAACAAGCGCGAACCCGAGGCTTTATCATTAACCGTTTTCGCGGTGACAAAACACTGTTGCAAGGTGGTTTAGACTGGTTAGAAGAAAAAACCGGAAAACCCGTACTTGCCGTTTTACCTTATATCCACAACTTACACATAGAAGCTGAAGACTCATTAGCAGTTGACCAGTTCACCAAAAGTGATGGCGGCCAGCACTTCAAAGTTGTTGTGCCTATTTACCCTAGGGCCAGTAACCATACAGATTTTGATGCCTTAAGAATGCACCCTGAGGTAGATTGCCAATTGCTTAGAGACGTACAAGCGTTCAAAGGTGCAGACCTTATTATTTTGCCAGGCAGCAAGAATACCCGTGGTGATTTAGCATGGCTTAAACAGTCTGGCTGGGCTGCCGTTATTAAACGTCACTTACGTTTAGGCGGTAAAGTGATTGGTATTTGTGGTGGTTATCAGATGTTAGGCCATGCCGTACACGACCCAGATGGCACCGAATCCAGCGCCGGCACCAGTGAAGGTTTAGGCCACTTGAATATTGAAACCCTGTTACAAGGCGAAAAACAATTACGCAATGTACAAGGCCATTGGTTGACCGCAAACGGAGACATTCCTGTTACAGGGTATGAAATCCATGTAGGGCAAACCACCGGTAGTGATTTAGCACAGCCGTTAATGCAGCTTAACACTGGCCCAGATGGCGCTCGCAACAGTGAAGACACAATTATGGGTAGCTATGTGCATGGTTTATTTGATGAACCAAAGCTGCTAGAAAAATTATTACACTGGGCTGGTTTAGAGCAAACACAACCTTTTGACTACCCTGCCTTAAGAGCAGCACAGATTGAACGTTTGGCTGACGAAGTGGAAGCAGAACTGTCAGTAGAAACTATTTTGAACATCATGCGCGGCTCACTTAAACATGGGCTTTAACATGAGCTTGATCATCGCTATCGTCATTGCTCTTGGCCTAGACTATTGGTTAGGCGAACCTAAACGCCTGCACCCGCTGGTGGGTTTTGGAAGTTTTGCTGATGGCCTGGAAAAATGGCTTAACTCTGCACAGGGGCTGCTAGCGAAGCAAAACGACACGCTATTAAAATGCAAAGGTATTCTCGCATTAACCCTAGCCATCGGCCCACTCGGCTTCGCCGCCTACAGCATAGAACAAACCTTTGTAGCCAACGACTTCCTATCAACACTGCTTGCCGGTGTAGTTTTGTATGTAGCGATTGGCTGGCGCAGTTTAATTGAGCACGCCAAGGCCATATCTATACCCCTATATAAAGGTGATTTAACCACGGCCCAAGTTGCCGTAAGCCGCATAGTAAGCCGCGATACCCAAGACTTGAATGAGCAGGAAATCGCCAAGGCGGCCACGGAATCAGTGCTTGAAAATGGTGCTGACGCATTATTTGCAGCCCTATTTTGGTTTATTGTTGCAGGAATTCCAGGTGTGGTTATTTATCGCCTTAGTAACACTTTAGATGCCATGTGGGGCTACAAAAATTCACGTTTTTTACATTTTGGCTGGGCAGCTGCACGTTTTGATGACTTACTTAACTTCATTCCCGCTCGCCTAACCGCGCTCGCTTACACCCTGTGTGGCAGCATGAACGGACAAACCCAGAATGCATGGCAAAGCTGGCGCCAACAGGCAGGCACGTGGAAAAGTCCTAACGCAGGGCCGGTAATGGCAGCAGGAGCAGGGGCCATTGGTGTAGAACTGGGCGGCAGTGCGAACTATCATGGCCAAAACCAACACCGCCCTGTACTTGGCTCAGGCAGCGCGCCCATGGCCGCCAGCATTGATGATGCCTGCGATCTAGTGAACAACAGCCTAGTACTTTGGTTAGCGGTGATATGTTTGCTCGCTTTTATGGGTATTGTGTAATGGGTATAGCTTAATGAACCTTCTATTTCACGGTGGTGATTTACAGTCAGCGTCGGCTATATACGGCCGCAACCCCGATGATTGGCTCGATCTATCCACAGGTATTAACCAGCATAGCTATCCTGTACCTGCCATAACTCAGGATGCTTGGCATCAGTTACCTTACTTAAGCCCTGCTTTAACCAACGCTGCCACATCTTACTATGGGGATCACCCATGCTTAGCAAGCAGTGGCAGCCAAAGCGTTATTCAATTACTGCCCTCCATACTGCACCAATTAGGCAATCAGAAAACCACGTGGTTACCTCACGTAGGGTATCAAGAGCACCGCGAAGCTTGGTCCCAACAAGGTGATATTCAAACCTACAACGGCTTAGACAGCCCGTTAGCTGCCCAACAAATAGATGCAGCATTGAATAATGATGCGCCCGGCTGTGAAATAGGCCACTTGGTGATCATTAATCCCAATAATCCAACGGGCGAAACCTTTAAGTTACAACAATTGCGCCTGTGGGCACAAAAGTTACAAGCAATAAACGGCTTTTTGGTGGTGGATGAGGCTTTTATAGACACTACGCCGTTCGCTAGTTTGCTCACCGAAACGCTAGCAGATAATATGGTTGTACTACGCTCGGTGGGTAAGTTCTTTGGCCTTGCTGGCATTCGCTTAGGATTTACCTTTGCGGCTCAAACTGTATTAGATAACCTAGCCAAAAAGATTGGCCCTTGGTCCGTTAACGGGCCGGCGCAAACCATAGCCATTGCCGCGTTAAATGATACTCCGTGGCAAACACATATGCGCTATGAGCTTATTAACGAAAGGTTGGACCAGTTGAACCTTTGGCAATATTCAATGGTGCAACTGGGTGCAGATCTAGCCGCTTCCCATGAATTGTTTCGCAGTTTTATCATGGCTCCAGATTTAGCCTACACATTGCACCATAACGCTGCTAAGAACGGCATTTTATTACGCCCAGTAGATATCAACTCAAGCACGAGTTTGTTACGCTTTGGCAATATTGATTTAAGCCAAGCAGATGCTATAAAGCGCTGTAAAACTTGGTTGAAACAGGAAATTCCATGACTTTTTTCCCTCTATTTCACAACACCAGCACACTAAAAGCCCTACTTATAGGTGGCGGAACTATCGCCAAACGCCGAGCCAAATCTCTTATTGACGCCGGTGTCGCCTGTGATGTAATGGCTACTTCTATTTCTGAAGAGCTTACACACTTAGTAGAAAGCACTGGTGGCTGCGCAACCATTAACGCCTATGTGTCAGATGAAGTTATGCTAGGCTACGGCTTAATTTTGGCATTGACCGATGATCGCGCCACAAATCAACAAATCGCTACTCATGCCAAGGCCATGGGCTTGTTGGTTAATGTGGCGGACTGCCCTAACGACGGCAATGTTATTTTCGGCGCCACCATAGACCGCGCACCACTAACCATTGCTATTAACAACGGCGGCGCATCGCCAGTACTATCTAGTATTTTACGCCAGCAATTAGAACAGTTTGTACCCAAAGCTTATGGGGAACTAGCCAGTTTGGTAGGCGGTTATCGCCAGCAAGTTAAAGACGCCTTACCAAGCACCGCGGACCGCTCTACCTTTTGGCACAAAGTGTTGCAGGGGCCTGTGGCCGAAGCGGTATTCTCCGGCAAACAAAGCGAAGCTGAAAGCTTATTAAAGAACCACTTAAAAGAGGTTCACCACGGCTTTGATAAGGTGATGAGCAACGGCGAAGTGTTTCTTATTGGTGCAGGCCCTGGAGACCCAGATCTTCTTACCCTTAGAGCGTTCAGGCTGTTACAAAAGGCCGATGTGGTGCTATATGATGCCCTGGTGTCTGATGGGGTGATGGCCCTAGTACCAGAATCTGTAGAACGTGTGTATGTAGGTAAGCGCCGTGCCAACCACAGCGTACCCCAAACAGGCATCAATCAATTGTTGGTGGATTACGCCAAACAAGGCAAACGCGTTGCCCGCCTTAAGGGTGGTGATCCGTTTATCTTTGGCCGCGGTGGCGAAGAAATTGAAACGTTAGCCGAGCAACATATACCGTTTCAAGTGGTGCCTGGCATCACTGCAGCCAGCGGATGTTCTGCTTATTCTGGTATTCCTCTTACTCACAGAGACTATGCCCAATCAGTGCGATTTGTAACAGGTCAATTACGCGATGGCGGTGTAGATTTACCTTGGCCAGAACTAGTAGTAGAAGGACAAACCTTAGTGTTTTACATGGGTCTAAAAGGCTTACCGTTCATATGTGAAGAACTCATTAACAACGGTATGGACAAAAACATGCCCGTAGCATTAATTGAAAAAGGCACCACCCAAGACCAACGAGTGCTGGTATCTGACCTCTGCGGATTACCTACACTGATCGAGGCCGAGAAAGTGATGTCTCCTTCACTCTTTGTGGTTGGGCGCGTTGTCAGCTTACATGATAAACTGGCTTGGTTCACATCCTCTAGGGACGTCTGATGCATAGCTTTGGCTAGTTGACGCAGGTCTAGAGAAAGTTACCTTTGATAGTCGCTGTGGCGGATAAGCCTCACCCTAGCCGGATGCTAAAATGCCCATCACACACCAACTATTAGCGGTTTTTGTTGCCCTCATATGGGGCACTAATTTTGTATTTATCGAATTAGGCCTAAACGACCTGCCGCCGTTTTTATTTGCTAGTTTACGCTTTACCTTCGCGGCCTTACCCCTTGTTTTCATTGTGCCTCGCCCTGCAGTGCCATGGCGTTATTTAATAGCGTACGGTTTTTTTATTGGTTTTGGCCAATTTGGTTTGCTTTTTTGGGTTATGGGCAGCCACATGTCTCCTGGACTAGCCTCTTTAGTCATTCAGGTACAAGCCGTGTTCACCATTTTGCTGGCGCTGATGTTCTTTAGAGAAACCATTCGGCTGCCCCAAATCCTTGCACTCGTCATCTCTTTTGCAGGAATAGCACTCATCGCTATCCAAGGTGACACAGATGCTACCCTAATAGGCTTAGCGGTAATATTAGTCGCAGCCCTAAGCTGGGCCGCCGGAAATTTGGTTGTTAAGCGTTCCGGTAAGGTCCATATTATTGCTTTTTTAGCATGGTCCTCGCTGTTTGCCGTACCTCCACTGGCCCTCATGTCATATTACTACGAAGGGCCTGTGCTCATAAGCCACAGCCTAGCTTCTGCACAGTGGCAAGCCTGGTCTATTGTGTTGTGGCAAACCATCGGTAACACTCTTATTGGTTATGGCTTGTGGAATTTATTGTTGCAGCGCCATGCGGCTGCGCTAGTAGCTCCTTGGGCGTTACTGGTACCTGTGTTTGGCATGGCCGCCTCTAGCGTTTTTCTAGACGAGAGCATGCCATGGTGGAAGTGGGTTGCCGCCGCCTTGATCATTGCCGGACTAGTACTCAACTTGCGCTCAACACAGTCGTCCGCACCCGTAAAAGTAAACTAGGGCTATTATGAATTTTCTTCCCCGTAGAGTGCAATATTTACTGACATTGACCCTAGCCCTATGGTGTTTGCAAGGACTGTTCAGATTGCTGTTTTGGGGCGTGTTGTCCGATCTACCTGTAGCAGCTGAAGGCTATTTATTAAAAGCGTTTTGGGTGGGTTTACGTTTTGATTTAAGGGTTTCATTATTATTCGCCCTAGCCACATTGCCGTGGCTATTTTTACCCCGCTTTAGCGCTGTTAACTATCCCCTATTGCGGCGGTTTTTAGGGGTTTGGTTTGGGATTATTTTAATCGTCATACTGACGATGTATGTGTTTGATGCTGGCCATTATTTGTACCTTAACAAACGTATAGATGCATCTATAGTACGTTTTAGCAGCGACATCGCTATATCTACCTCTATGGTGTGGCAATCTTACCCTGTGATTCAAATTTGTTTTGCCATGGCGGTGACTTGGGCTTTAGGTTATTGGATTCACCAGCAATTTTTATTGCCCTTACTCAGCCAAGAAAAGTCTCGCAGACGCTGGTACAGCAATTGTATTCACGTTGCCGTTATTGGTGCGTTATTCTTATTAATTCTGCTAGGCCGCTGGTCTTTGGTGCCTTTGCGGTGGAATCACGCCTTTTTTAATGGCAATGCCCAAGTTGCAGCCTTAGGCCTGAATCCATTTGTATGGATTTATGATACAGCACGATTCGCCACCAAAACTGCGAACAAAGAAGATTTAACACCTTACTTTGGCACCCTTTCTGATTTACTAGGAGCAGACTTTCCAAGTGATGGTGTAGCAGCATTAGACCGCTGGGACACCCCTACAGCGCCTGTAGTAGACGCCCAACAAACAACACCTAACGTTGTTATCGTATTTATGGAAAGCCTTGGAGCAAGCCATATTGGCGCGTATGGCAATAGATTAAGCCCCACACCCAATATAGACGCACTCATTAAAACATCGCGCTGGTACCCTCACTTTAATGTGCCAGCAAGATCTACAGCCAAAAGTGTATTTACCTCCATTACCGGTATTCCCGACGTATCGGCTATAAAGACCGCCACTCGAAACCCCTATATTACCCACCAACGCTCGGTCATTAATTCCTTTGAGGAACACGAAAAGCACTACATGTTAGGCGGTAGCGCAGGCTGGGCCAATATGAGCGCCCTCATCAACAACAGTATTCAGGGCGTGAACTTATACGAGGAGAAGTATTGGAGCTCCCCCATCGTAGATGTGTGGGGCATCTCCGACCATGCTTTATTCACCGAAGCAAGTGCCATTCTAAGCCAAGCTAAAACACCATTTTTTGGCTATATTCAAACGGCGGCTAACCACTCACCTCATACTATTGCCGATGATCAGAGCGGTTTTGTAGAACAACAACGAAGTGACGACGAGCTTAAAAACAATGGCTTCGCTAGCATAGAACAATTCAATGCCGTGCGACTCCTAGACCATAACATTGGCAAACTGTTCGAGCAGTTTAAGCGTAATGATTTATACGAAAATACCATTTTTGTGCTTTTTTCAGACCACCAAGCCTCGTCTGTCAGAGTTGAACACTTACCTGAGTACATTTTTCAGTTTGGTATAGCCGAGTTGCCAGTGCCCTTAATCATACATGCACCCGCAATGATTAACCCGGAGATTGACAACACCTTTGGTAGCTTGCCAGACCTATTGCCCACTATTGCAGGATTATTTCCACAGCCTTACCTTAATACTACCTTAGGACGAGATTTATCGTGGGCTAAAGGCAAAGATTTACCTGCCTATGGTTTTGTACAAGATAGTCGTACCAGTGTTGCGGTTAACGGTAAGCAAATTGCCAGTGTTAATCATATTACAGGAAAGGTAGTAAGCGCTGATATAGATGAGCAAGGTGTAGCTCATATCACCGACAAAACCAACCCCATGGCAGAGGCAGCAAAAGCCTATTACTTAGCCGCGCAATATCTACTCAAGGCCAACGTAAAGACGCCTCAGAACTAGATCAGGCAAAAGCACTGTGACCGTGTGGAGTTGAATGAAGTAGGGCACAACTTAATAAAAATAATTAAACACAATAAAGCCGCCAAGGCCAGATGTGCCCATACCAATACCCAGCTGCAGGTAACCTACAAAGCGTTCGATGCTCTTGCTAGGAAGGCTAAATGGAAGGCTAATGGCTGCTGATAAAAGCGCCATACCTACGATAGAGCCTATGCCAAATAGCAGCATATAACCCATACCTATCCAAAAGTTTTGCGCTGCATTCAATGTGAGTACTACTAACGCTGCAGAACCTGCCATGCCGTGCATGATACCTATCATTAATGTACGTACTGGAAAGGGATGTTTGTGCCTATGTTGGTGCGCACTTACATCGGTGTGAGGAGCATCTGAATGGTGCTGGTGAGCATGAAGGTGGCGTTTACCATGGTGGTTATGAACATGGAAATGGACGCCGTTACGGCTCATACGCCACAGTAAATCTAAGCCCAAATACAGCAACATAAAGCCTACAGCACACTCCAATACAAGTGCCATATGATCTGGAATCAAGGTGTCGGCTAGCAATGCTGCAGTGCCAATAATAAACAGGGTAATGGTGTGCCCAAAGCCCCACACAGCTCCATGGCGCAATGCTGCAGACGTGCCCTGCTTCTGGGTCACAATAGAGGCCACGGCAGCTACATGGTCAGCCTCTAGGGCGTGACGTAAGCCAATCATAAAGCCCACTAACAGAACACTTATTTCCACCTAACATCCTCTATTTAACGGCCAGTTTGTGCGCGTATTAACTTAACGCCTGAAGGCGATATATGCTCTTGTTCACGTGGTGGTGATTATGAGCGATGACTACCTTACCACCTAATGTGTGCAACACCACCTGGGTCTGTTGGCCATAAAGGCAACGCCTAAAACTTGTATAGGATTGTTCGCACCTTGCATTCCCATCGGCTTGGGCTTGGGTTTTGGCTTCAAACAACGCAAAATCATAAAGATCCGGCAGGTTAAATTCTAAACCTGCCGCCGTTACTCTTAAGGACGTTTTTACTTCAGTAAGCCTTAAGCCCAGGGCCGCTGGATCTAACAAATACACACCAAACACAGATTCAAGCACATAGTCATAAAGCCGCTGCGTGTTCACTAAAATACTAAGCTTTGATAAATCGTTTAGCGGCGTAACCTGTTAGACCACCCAAAATGATCCAAAACACACCATTAGCCAACGCTGTGGCATAAATAAATTGTGTTTGTAGGCCTTCTAAGGTTGCAACTGCTTGTGCATCTGGGTGTAAAAATCCAGTAACTTCTGGGTGTGGCGCACCTACAACCCAAGGTGCGGCAATAAATACGATTGCGGCCGCTTTAGCCATACCAGGTAAAAATACTAGGCTGCCTATGGCTAAGCCTGTGGCCACAACAGCCAACACCCACCAAGATTGACGACCTTCAAGTGCAGCCGCTTCCATACTTGGGATCTCCGGAGACAAGCCTAATGCTGGAACCACAAAGAATGTAAGGTAACCGGCTAAACCCCAAACAATACCTCTCAACCAAGAAATATTTAATTTAGCTTTGTCTCGCGCCATGAACATGGAAGCGAATAAAATCATAGCAAAGCCGAAGGCCGACAAAACATTAGATAGCACCGTATAGCCAACACGTTCAAACCCATCGCTTGGGGCCCAAGCTTGGTCATTATGAGAGTGCGAATGGCCGTCATCGAGGGCGGCCGTCACTTCGGGTTCGGCAATTTCAAATGCTTCGGCCGCATAAATAATGGGGGACACATGCAAGGCTTGAACGGCACTCAAAACTAAACCTGCGACCAAGGCAATGCCTAGCGCAGTTAACACCATAGAACGGAACATAAAATTAACCTAAAAAAGGGCGTTGGCCCTTAGTGGCAAGGAAATGCAAAAGAGTGGCGGGTATCGTGGGCTGCATTGTGCGCCACATCCATTGGTGCAAAGCCAACACCCATTAGTACAACCATGCCTAGAATTGCAGCAGCGGCCATTTGTACGTTGGTGTTTGCTAATGCTCGGCTTGGTGCAGCTGTATCAACCTTAGGTGTAACTGTAGTCGTTGTCATGTACTTCTCCACGTGCTCACCCGCACGATAAAACTAGTGTTAGAGGGTATTAACCCATAAATTGTAGGCCGGTCTCCGGGCTAACAAGCAAGGCTTGTTACCGTTGCGGGGGCAGCACAGTTCACATTTAGACTGTTTCCCGTTAAAGCTAAATTCATGTAGCCACCTACGGGGCCTACTTTATGCCAAAACGGTTAGATTTTGAAGCCCTAATGCGAGAGGTTTTATTCAACACGCGACTCATCACCCAAAATTACCCACCAAATCCAATGCCAAACAGGGTAATCGGCAGTGTATTTTTACTTTAAGTTAACACCAAGCGCAGTATTTTCCACTTAAGAAATGAGTCTAAATCCTTAAATGACACCCTAGGCTTGAGATAGCCTTCTGCATAGGGAATCGTTTTCATTAAGTGATCATGACCGATGTAATCTACGCCAGGTACATTTCATGCTGGACAAGGCTAAGCCTTGCCAAGCAATCAGTAAAATGACACTCTAGCCTCCACAACCGTTATGAAGTATGGCTATGATAGATTATGTCAATACGTTGTAATTGGCAGTGATACACAATTATAGACAGCCTCGCAATAAAGCTGGAGCACATAATGGCCACCGTTAGTTTTACCCAAATGAAACATGGCACCCATGAAGATTACGCCATGCTGCAAGAGCTAGAGCACCCGTTCCATGCCAGGACGGCTCAAAGATTACTTGACGAGCTCACTCGACAAGGCCAAGACAGCCTAGACGGTTACCCTATTAGTCGTTTGGAGCACAGCCTACAATCTGCCACAAGAGCGTGGCGCGACGGTGCTGATGACGATTGGATCGTAGCTGCATTGTTACATGATATAAGCGATGGCTTAGCGCCGCAGAACCACGACCGTATGGCCGCAGAGATCATCCGCCCTTTTGTACGTGAGGAAGTGACTTGGGTGATTGAACACCACGGTGCATTTCAAATGATTTACTACGCCCATCACTTAGATGGCTGGAACCCCAACGAGCGTGATAAATACCGCAATCATCCCGCTTATCAAACTGCTGTAGACTTTTGCGAGCGCTGGGACCAAAATTGTTTTGACCCCAACTACGACAACCAAACCTTAGACTTTTTTGCACCCAAGGTAGAAGCTGTCTTCCAACGCAAAGCTTACGCCGAAGATGTGATTAAAGCGGGAGATGTTCGCGGATTAAACGGTTCAGTAACCTAAGGTGTAATATATAATCACCAGCCCCATCATCAGCATCGGCCCAACCTTTGCGGCTAACGGTTGATTAGTCTTGAATTGCAAACTGAGTTCATAGGCTTTTATAACTAACATCAACAAACACGCCCAAGGCAATAACTGCTCATTGAAACCGTCTGGTGTCACTAAACTCCATAGCACAACACCCGCTACACCCGCTTCCAAACCACCAAACAACTTCATCATGGTTGCAGACATACCTAACCCAGAACACCATTCTATTGCCGCCTGGCGGCCCAAACTTTTACCAATACCTGAGGCAAGAGCAAAAGCTACCAACGCCAAACCAACTATCCAAACGACGATGCTCATTTCTATTTCTAACACTCCATTACAAACTTAAGTTTAGTAGAGACCTTTGCACGAAAACTCAACTGCTTCATATTTTTTCTAAGCTATAATTTAGTATAGCTCTAGAATAGGTATCTGCACTGTTTTTAAAAAAGATCATTACGGACCCTTTTACGACATCAAAACGACACCAAATTAAAACAGAATTTGCAGCGTTAGCTCACCAATGCGCGCTGCAAAAGAGCTCTTTTAAACTATACTTATATGATATAAAACAATATGTTGGACAGCACTCATGGCGTGGAAAAACCTAAAGCAGCGCAATTTGGCTGATTCAATGCTGATGGATCATGAAGCGCTAAAAGAGCTGGACTAAGTCAATGAGCTAATTGACTGCAGCCCTGCCCAACATCGAATGTTGGGCAGGGTTCAGACTCATTTCATGTTGGGCAAGGCTAGGACTCGAAAAGACGTCTCTTGCGATGGTATGATGTGAGGCTTAATTTTACACCTCTTTGATAGTGAGATACTCATGACTGCGTTCGGTACCCAATTTGTTCCTGAAATGGCTTTAGCCACCTTTGACGGCAAAAAATGGAACACTCCAAGTTTAGTGCCAAGCGACAGCATCTCAATACACCCTGGCGCCCATGTATTGCATTATGCCAGCACTTGTTTTGAAGGGTTAAAGGCGTTTCGTCACCCCGATGGTAGCCATCACATATTTCGCATGGACCAAAATATCGAACGCATGGCACAAAGCAGCCGTTTGTTATCCTTGCCTGCAGTAGATACAGCGATGCTTAAAAGCATGATCCTTGATTTGGTAAGCCGTTACGCCGATGAAATCCCTGCGGCTCCAGGCACCTTATATTTGCGACCCACCCACATGGGCACAGAGGCTGCCATTGGCAAAGCTGCCGCAGCTTCTACTCAGTCTATGCTCTATGTATTAGCTTCACCTGTAGGCGATTATTTTGCCGGCGGTGAGGCAACACTGAGAGTGCTGATAGACGAAGACGGTATGCGCTGTGCGCCACATATGGGTATGGTTAAAAGTGGTGGCAACTACGCCAGTGCCCTGCCAATGTTAAATAAAGCACGGGCGGAGTATCAAGCAGACCAAGTGTTATTCTCTCCAAACGGAGATGTACAAGAAACGGCTGCTGCAAACTTTATCTTGATTGATGGCAACGAGCTTATCACCAAGGCGTTGGATTCTTCATTCTTGCACGGCGTCACTCGAGCATCAGTACTCACTTTAGCAGATGAGATGGGCTTAACCGTGAGCGAACGTAACTTGTCAGTAGACGAGTTGATCGAACGCAGCGCTAACCCTAATGCAGAAGCGGCTCTATCTGGCACAGCTGCTGTTCTCACACCCGTTGGCACCTTAATTCACCACGGCAAGGACTATACCGTAGGTACCGGAAAACCAGGCGCAACTACAATTAAGCTTCGCAAAGCTTTGAATGACATTCAGTTTGGTCTTGCTGAAGATCGCTTTGATTGGTTAACCCAAGTTTAAAGCCTGCGCTGATATTAAGCTTTCATACGCTCCGAGCTTGGATCAAACAAACACGCTGTATACAAGATTGCAGGGCGCATTTCACCTAAGATTTCGATCTCAAATGCGGCGCCTTCAGCAATCATCTCCCTAGGGACAAAACCCAGTGCGACAGATTGTTGACTAAAGTGGGCATAGCCCCCAGAAGTCACAAAGCCTACCACATTGCCGTCTTTCCATATGGGCTCGTCTGCCACTACATCGGCATCGATTGCATCTACTATAAAACTCACTAGCCGGCGTTTTGGAGGCTGCACTAGTTCGGCAAGAGCCGCAGTCTTGCCGATATAATCGGCCTCTTTGTGGTAATCCATAAACCGATCCATCCCTGTTTCCATAGGGGTGTAATCAGGTTTGTATTCTCGCATCCAAGATCCAAACGATTTTTCTAAGCGCAGGCTCATCATAGCGCGCATACCAAAGGGTTTAAGATCAAACGCCACACCCGCATTAGCTAAGGTATAGTACAAGCTTACTTGCTGTTCGGCCGGTACATAAATTTCGTAGCCTAAATCACCCGTATAACTTACCCTTTGAACTACAGCATCACACTGGCCTACCTCCATTTTTCGTACCGACAAAAACGGCATAACACTGTGGGAAACATCAAAGCGAGTGCATGCAGCTAACAATTCCCGAGCCTTTGGTCCTGCAATTTGAAAGCCAATACGGCTCATAGAAATATTCTTTAAGTCCACGTTTAACGCCGGTAAATATTGCTCAAACCAACGCATGTGAAGGTCTTGGGCCGAAAAAGAAGCAGTGAGTTGGTATTCATTTTCAGCCAAGTGAGAAACAGTAAAGTCACCCATGAGCTTGCCTGATGGGCTAAGCATGGGGCTTAGGGTAACCCGCCCAAGTTGAGGTAGCTTGCCTGCCATCACATCATCTAACCATGCACGGGCACCTTCACCCGTGACTAGGTATTTACCAAAATTATGTACCTCGTTAATACCTACCGAATTACGCACGGCTCGGCACTCATTCCCAATAGCAGTAAAGGCATTAGAGCGTCTAAAACTTGGGGTTTCTTCCAAGGGCTCACCCTCAGGGGCGAAATAATTCACATGTTCCATGCCATAACCTTGCCCAAATACAGCCCGTTGTTGCTGCCAGATGGCATAGGCTGGAGTAGTATTGAGTGGCCGGCCCGCTGGTAACTCCTCATTAGGATAAGAAATGCTAAACCGCTTCTGATAGTTTTCTCGTACCTTGTTGCGGGTATACGCCTTGGTGCAATAATTACCATACCGCGCTACGTCCATAGCAAACACATCTCGTGATGGCTCGCCATGCACCATCCACTCAGCCAAGCTCAAACCTACTCCACCGGCCTGGCTAAAGCCGGCCATCACAGCGCAACAAGACCAGTAGTTTTGTAATCCAGGTATAGGGCCAACCAAGGGATTGCCATCTGGCGCAAAGGTAAACGGCCCGTTCACAACGGACTTAATCCCCGCCGTTTCTAGGCAGGGGAATCGCTTAAAGGCGAACTCAAGAGAATCACCAATGCGATCAAGCTTGTTGTCTAACAGCTCATGACCAAAGTCCCAACGGGTACCGTCTAAGGCCCACGGGTCACAGTCTTGCTCGTAAATACCAATCACCAGGCCTTTGCCTTCTTGGCGCAAATAACTTTCCCCTGAAGGGTCCATTATATGAGGTAGCTCTTGATCACGCGTAAACACTTCAGGCAAGTCATCGGTAATCAAATACTGATGCTCCATAGGGTGAAGTGGCAGAAACAACCCCACCATTTCACCCAATTCTCGGGCCCATAGGCCTCCGGCATTAACCACGTGCTCAGCATGAATCATGCCGTTTTTAGTGGTTACATCCCAACTCCCATCTGGGCGTTGCTTAAGGGCAGTTACGGGATTTCTTAAATAGATTTCTGCCCCTTGTATTTGTGCCGCTTTAGCATAGGCATGAGTGGTGCCAGACGGGTCTAGATGACCATCAAGTGGGTCATATAGACCCCCTAAAATGCCATCTGTATTAACAATTGGGCTTAGTTTTTTGATTTCTTCTGGAGTAATAATTTGCGTGTCTAACCCCATGTGTCGATGCATGGCCCTTGCCGCTTTAATAAAATCCATCCGCTCAGGGCTATCAGCCAGGGTGATACCCCCCACATGATGCAAACCACAGGTTAACCCGGTAATAGCCTCTAGCTCTTTATATAGGTTAATTGTATAGCCTTGTAATGCAGCCATGTTGGGATCTGAATTAAGCGTATGAAAACCACCAGCGGCATGCCATGTAGAACCCGACGTTAGCTCCGAACGTTCTATGAGGCACACATCGGCCCAGCCCAACTTAGTGAGGTGGTATAGCACCGAGCAGCCAACTACACCGCCTCCAATCACTGCCACTTGAACATGAGTCTTCATGATTTTTATTCCTTTTATTGTGATCCTGGTGCTGCTCCACCTTCACGGGTACGACGCTCTACAAAGTCTGTCAGTTCGTCGTCTATGGCGGCGTCTAACTTGGGTTCTTCATAATCCTGCAACATCTGCTTCCAAATTTTGTTGGCACGTTGCGTCGCATCCATAGCCCCCGCATCTCGCCAATTTTCAAAGTTAGACCAGTTAGATAATAACGGTGAATAAAATGCGTCTTCGTAACGCGACATGGTGTGGGGAGAGGCAAAAAAGTGGCTGCCTGGCCCCACTTCTGCGATAGCATCCACTGCTAACGCGTCTGGACTGGTATCCATAGGCTGCAAAAAAGCTTGCTGCATTTGAATCATTTCTGCATCTAGAATAACCTTTTCATAAGACGTACATAACCCACCTTCAATCCAACCCAAACCGTGTAAAACATAATTCACTTGGCCCAACATACACGCCCATAAAGACATCTGGGACTCATAAGTGGCCTGTGCATCCGGTGCGTTGGAGGCGTTAGCATTAGACGCACGCAAAGGAATGCCATACTTACGGGCTAGTTGGCCAGACACAATGGTGGCTTGGCTGTATTCAGGCGTGCCAAAGGCTGGTGAGCCAGACTTCATATCAACATTGGAAGTAAAACTGCCATACATGGCAGGTGCTCCAGGATTAACACACTGGTGAAAGGCCAGGCCTGCTAAACATTCAGCATTTTGCTGTACTAAAGCGCCCGCCATGGTGATTGGCGCCATAGCACCTGCAAGTGTAAAGGGAGTATAGATGACGGGCTGATTGTTTTCGGCCATAACAATGGCGCCTTCCAATAACGCACCATCATAAATGAGTGGAGAATTCGAATTCACTACGGTATGAATAGAAGGCTGTTCCAGCAGCGTAGCATGGTCAATGCCACGACCAATTCGCACAATATCAATCACGTCCTGCATGCGCTGCCGGCCTAAGGCATAACCGCCCACAGGTTTAGTGGTCAGCCGTGCCATGGCTGCACCGGCCACAATGTGGCGGGTATTCACATTAACGTCGCAGGGTTCTACTGGAAAACCTGCCTGCAATTGAACGCTGTTCAGGCTTTCGCCCAGACGTAGTAAATTACAGAAATCATCATAGTTGCCCGCAATTCGACCCCTGTCTAAATCGGATACATTGGGTGTACTGGCCACCATGGCAAAGGCAATTGAATTCCCTCCCATGGTGATATGCCGATCTGGGCGGCGTCCGTGTAAGACAAATTCGCTTGGGGTGGTTGCAATGGCTTGCATCACCCAATCAGGGTCGAACCTAACTCGCTGTCCGTCGGCATCCACCATAGCCCCGGCGCGACGCAAAATATCCACTGCTTGAGGGGACTGAAAGTCCATACCTGTGTCGCACAGTAGTTTTAATGATGCCTGATGAATGTCGTCTAATTGAGTTTCACTGATCAACTTCATGGGTGCATATGGGTTACGCATTTGCCGCGAGGGTGCTTGACGAGAACCACCACTGGGCCTGGTTGATTTATTGCGATTAGCACGAGAACGCCTCATTTACACACCCATAAGCTTGCCTTAAAAAGCCATCATAAGGTATTGTCTAGCTTATGAATAATTAATATTTTATTGACTAACTATGAAATTATCTTATACATGCTACGCTTACAACTAAGCCACTATCGGGTGGTTCAGGCAGTGCGTATTCATGGCACCGTATCCGCTGCAGCCCAAGCCCTTGGCCTAACTCAGCCAGCCCTAAGCCACCAAATAGCAGAGGCAGAGCGGCGCTTAAGCACAAAATTGTTTGCCCGCGTTGGGAGGCGTTTAAGGTTAACCGCTGCAGGTGAGCTACTCGCCACTAGTGCTGACACCATTCTCATGGAGGCTGGTTTAGCTGAATCTACCCTCATGGGAAAAACCGGTGCGACACCAGGAGAAGTTATTCGCATTGGCACTTTTGCTTACAATAGCTATCGCTGGCTGCCGTTGTTTTTAAAACAACTGCAACACCAATGGCCCAATTTGTATTTCGAATTCGTCACGGACACTAGCAAAGTGCCTATGCGAAGCTTATTAGACGGTGATGTGGATATCGCTATTAGCGCAGGCAGCCTTGCTTCTAGCCGTGCCAACGTTTATCCATTGTTTGATGACGAATTACTGGCTATATCTGCGCTTAACTGCCCCGTTCCAAGCTGTGGCTATATGCTTGCTGCAGACTTTTTGGCGGACCCATTCATCACATACTCCACTATTTATGAAACAGGATTTGAAGAAGAGCTGTTGTGGCGTCCGGCGGGGCGAAGGCCACTTAATTATTTACGTGCAGGAAATACAGAAGCGGTGATCGAAATGGTCAAAGCGGGCTTTGGCCGTTCTATTTTAAGCCGTTGGGCGGTACAGCCTTCCCTAGACAACAAAGAGCTAGTTGCTCTGCCTGTCAGCGAACAAGGCATGCCCGTGCATTGGAGTGCACTGGTTCGAAAAAGCCATCAGCATGCCGAGCTGCTTAATGCCGTGTCTGAACAGCTACAAAACTGGTGCCAGCTAAACTTTAACGGTTCAAGTCATCAATAAATGACTGCCTAAAAGGCAGCCGTTATTTGTTTAATTGCTGTTCAATGCTAACAGACAAAGCCACCTTACCTTCGGCACTGTAGCCTTGGCTTCGGCCCTCGATAAGCGGTATCTCGTAAAGATAGTTAACCATCATTCCTTCTGATTGCTTCAGGCCGTTCTCAGACGTGTCAGCCATCCAATTCAAACGTTCTATCTTAGCACCGTTGCTAAGGTGGAAATGAGCAACAGGGTCTCGTGCATAGTTTACATTGCGTTTCTGTTTTTGTTCACCAAGGTAGTGGGCGGCCATTTTCTGAAGGTGTTCTGGTGACCGTGAGGTTGCCCCCTCATCTAACAAAGCAGCTTCTTGTGAAGATTCGATACTGTCTAACCAACGACAGAACCCTGGAATAGGAGAAAGGGTTGCGAACTGTGCAAGCTGGGGGAATTCCTGCTGCAGTTTTTTAACCACCTGCTTGATTAGAAAATTACCGAAGCTAATTCCAGATAGCCCCTTTTGGGCATTAGAAATAGAATAAAATATGGCTGTGTCGGCTAGCCCAATGTCTTCCAGGGGAGCAGCTTCGTCGAGTAATTCCTGCACATTACCAGCCATTCCTTTAACCAGCGCAACTTCCACGAATATCAGCGGTTCTTCTGGCATATTGGGGTGGAAAAAAGCGAAACAACGTCGATCTGAATCGAGACGATTTTTAAGATCATTCCAACTTTGTATTGCATGTACTGCCTCATAGGCAATCAACTTCTCTAGTAATTCGGCGCTGGAACGCCAGTTGATTTCTTCCATTTGCAGTAACCCAACATCAAACCAAGCACTCAAAAGGCGTTTTAAATCAGCCTCTAAGGGTGCAAGTTTTGGATGTTCTGCGCGTAATCGTAACAACTCAGCGCGCATGTCCACAAGAAACTTAATACCTTGAGGAAGCTCGTTAAACTGCGTAAGCAGTTTCATTCTTGGCGGTTCTAAGGCGCCACGAAGGTCTACTTCTAAGTGCGTTCGCTCACCTGAGTCGGCAGCTAGCCAAGACTCTATAACCTGCTTTAGGCGCACTTCATCAACAGAAAAGTTATCAGCCATCAGTGTCAGAAAACGAACCCGTCCTTCGTCATTCAGATCTAAGAAACGCCTACCAAGTTCTGCCGCTCTTGTTCTTGCAGCCACCTCCCCACCGTTATCTTTAAGGCAGGCGTCCATCCACGTTAGCAACACCTTTTCATCGGCAGTGGTCAAGTGAGGGTCAAGGGAGAGTTTTTCCAATAGTTCATTCTGTGGTGGAACATCGCGCCAAAACGGCACCCATCGGCGGATGGTCTTCTGAAATAACTGGTTCGCCAACTGCTGCATGTTAATCCCTCTCCAAAAACTGAGCCAGGGCTCACCTTCCCAGCCAATGGCACAATTGGTGTTTCAAATTGTGTACCGTCACTCTACCACCATCGACCCTTCTCACAACTGCTTGACTTATGGGTCGACGATAACCGTTACTATTGCTTGTTTTAAATTAAGCGTCGGGTGCCACAGGAAATTTAAACACCTAGTGCAGCAATCACTTGGTGTAAATTTTCGAGCTCTAAACTTGGTGCTTTAGACAGTGGCTCTGGCGGTTGTGAAAACCGGTTAATCCAGGCTACGTTAAAACCAAAATTAACGGCGCCTGCAACGTCCCAAGCATTACTCGAATGGAACAAAACTTGGCTTTTAGTCACGCCAAAAGCATTAACAGCTAACTGGTACACCCGAGGATCAGGTTTGTATATGGCTAAGTCATCAACTGAAATCACCTGATCAATTAAGTCTGTTAATCCAGCATACTCTACGGCGGCCTGCAGCATATTAGGCGAGCCGTTAGATAGTATCGCTGTAGCAATACCAGCCCCTTGAAGCCGCTTAAGGGTGGCAATAACCTCGGTATAACTTGATAGTTGGTTGTAAGCGAGGAGCACGCGCTGTTCCAGCGCGGCGTCACTTATTGAATGGGCTTGAAGGGCATAATGTAGCGCTTCAGCAGTGACTTGTGCAAAGTCCACATACCGCCCCATGAGGCTGCGCAACCAGGTATATTCAAGCTGCTTTTGTCGCCACAACATGGAAATAGCCTGTGCTTGAGGGCCTAATGAGTGCGCATGCTGCCCCACGGCTGAGTGCACGTCAAGCAAAGTGCCATAGGCATCAAACACACATAATGAAACTTCTTTGAACTCAGATTTCATAACGGCATTCCCTCAATAGAAGCGTAAAAAGATAATAAATAACAGCTTACTCTAATCTGAACCAATTAGCCGATACTACACTCAGGTTGGAAAAGTAGACCGGGAACAACGACAAGCTTAAAATCTTGAATTAGATAATGCATTTGTTTTCACAGTATAAAGCGACTATGGTTAGCCTTCTGCTATATAAATACCACCACGTCCATGGCCTAACTCCTTGCCCAACTTTTCTGCCACGAACCGTGTAACCCCGCTATAGGACCCACCCCCCCATGAGTGAAAATAGTTACGAAAAAGGCCGCCTTAATTTACCTTTTGTTGGCTTCTGCACCTTTGCCAAAAGCCCTATTGCTGAAGACTGGGACAACATTAAAGCAGACGTAGCCTTTATGGGGGCCCCTTATGATTGCGGCACCCAATGGCGCTCTGGCGCGCGTATGGGGCCTCGCTCTATCCGTGAAGCGTCAACACTGTTTTCGTTTGGCCATGGCGGCGCATACTCCTACGAAGACGACACAATGTATTTACAAGGTGTGAGCATTGTCGACATGGGTGACGCTGACATGATCCATACCAACACTGAACAGAGCCATGCCAATATTGAGTACGCAGTGCGAAAAGCTTTAGCTGCAGGGGTTTTACCTGTAGTAGCTGGTGGCGATCACTCTATTAATGCACCATGTATACAAGCCTTTGATGACCAAGGCCCTATCCATATTATTCAAATTGACGCCCATCTAGATTTTGTAGATGAGCGCCACGGTGTGCGATTTGGCCACGGCAACCCTATTCGCCGAGCCTCTGAAAAAGGCTACGTTACAGGGATGACTCAACTAGGCATACGTAACGTTTCTTCATCCAACCGCGAAGATCATAAGAAGGCAGAAAGCGTGGGCTCTACCATTTTATCTGTGCGTGACGTGCGAAGACTTGGCCCAGAAGGCGTATTAGCCCTGATTCCAGATGGCGTGAATTACTACATTACCATTGATATAGACGGATTCGACCCATCCATAGCACCCGGTACTGGCACACCAAGCCACGGCGGCTTTACTTATTATGAGGTGATGGAAGTTTTACAGGGTGTAGCTAACAAAGGTGACGTGGTAGGCATAGACCTTTGCGAAGTAGCTCCAGATTATGATTTATCCAGCACCACCAGCATTTTAGCTGCACAGGTTTTACTTAATTTAATAGGCTACGTGTTTCACGGCCGTGAAACCCGTAAAAATCTGCAGTAGTTGGATTTTAGGGCAACGAAGGCACATCCGTTGCATTGGTAGTTCACTATTCCTGGGTGCAGAGTTAAAGCAACAAGAGGCAGACAACTTGTGAGTACAATTCTCAAACAACCTGTTACTGGGCCACCTGCGTGGACTGCCAAAGACTATATCGACGATACCAGCTATATCCATCACCTTACAGAACATGATCTAGCCGACATCAAAGCCGGGCTAGCACAGCTAAAAGTGCACGGTAAAAAGTTTCCCCACTTCGGTCAGCAGGATTTCCCACTGCAGCACTTAGCAACCAAACTGACACAGCTAGTGGATGACCTAGAAAATGGCAGAGGGTTCTTTTTATTACGTGGCCTGCCTTTAGAACAGTTTACTCAAGAGCAACAACACACTATT
>Ga0308021_10000357_pt1 | contig 21345 bp, 23 predicted proteins | sample Neamet351_FD_201296 | JGI IMG/M metagenome (GOLD analysis project Ga0308021, IMG submission 201296) | Marine microbial communities from water near the shore, Antarctic Ocean - #351 | ecosystem: Environmental > Aquatic > Marine > Unclassified | place: Southern Ocean | collected 2014-10-02
CCATTGGCCCAAAAGATCTGTTCTGGGTCAAAGCCAATCAGCGAATATCGCGAGATATGGCTATCCTCTCCTAAAGATTCGAGCATGTAGCAGGTATCAAAACGTTGCTCAATTTTTTTAAACAATTCAAAAAAATCACAGCTCGAGGTCACTGTTGCATAACTTGGCTTGCGGGCCATTTTTATTTTATTTGGACGTGTCACTTTTATAACTTCCAGCTTGAAGGGCTCTAGAACCTCGGGTAACAGTGGCTATACCCACTCCGAGTTGTTGTGCTACTTGGCGTTGCGATACGCCCTGAGATAGTAGCTCGAATATTTGCAATCGATTGATCAGTTCTTGTTGTTCGTATGGCGTCAGTAATCCCTCAAGTGCCGCTAACATGTGTTCTGCGGTTGTTTGAGTCATGAGGTATTCAATGACGGGACTAAGGGGTTTGGTATTAGGCATAACGAATAAGGGTAGGCAACTCAGACTGTATCAATGTACTAGTACACTAGCATAGGATTGAGAGGTTGCCAAGGTGTTCTTGAAGGCAATGCTAATTTAAAGGCAGTCGACAACCCAGTCTGGCTGGCACTCAGACACATCACGGCCATGATTATAGCCTCCCCTCACACCCAAACATGGCATGCCACAAGCCTTAGCCGCATTAATATCATTACTGGAATCACCTACCATTAAACACTCTTCCAGACTAACGCCCATTTGCTGAGCGGCGCTTAACAAAGGCATTGGGTGGGGCTTTTTCTCAGCAAAGCTATCACCCGAATACACTAAGTCAAAATAATGCAATATGCCAAACTGAGACAACAAAGGCTCGGTAAACCGACTGGGTTTATTAGTAATCACACCTTGCTTCACACCTTTTTGATGCAACTCACTCAATAAAGCCTCAACACCGCTATAAAGCCTGCTTTGACGACTACCTAAGTGCTGATAGGCGTCCATAAACAACGCTAGTCCGTGGTCGAACCTAGGATCTACTGCAGACGGTTGGAATTGGTTAGCGAGAATCCGCTGCACCAATACGGCCGCACCATTACCTATCCACTGCTCAACTTGAGGTAAACTGGGTGGCGTAATTTTAAGTGAATTAGCCATGGACAGGCTTGCTGAGTATAGGTCTGGCAAGCTATCTAACAGCGTCCCATCCAAATCAAACAGCACTAATTTTGGCTCAAAACCAATCGTATCAAACAAAGGAATCATGGGGTTTAATCAGCTGGCAGCGAGTTCTTTACGCATTAAATCGATAGTGGCTTGGTAATCATCCGTATTAAAAATGGCCGACCCAGCTACGAAGGTATCTGCACCAGCACGGGCAATTTCACCAATATTCGCCACACCAACTCCACCGTCTACTTCAAGGCGGATATCTAGCCCGCAGGAATCAATACGCTGACGAACTAGACGCAACTTATCTAACGTAGAAGGAATGAATTTTTGTCCGCCAAAACCAGGGTTTACTGACATCAACAAAATCATATCTAGCCGTTCCATTACATGATCTAAGTAATGCAACGGTGTGGCAGGGTTAAACACTAAACCGGCTTTAGCACCGCCGTCTTTAATGATCTGTAAGGACCGGTCGATGTGGTCACTGGCTTCTGGATGAAAGGTAATATAGCTTGCTCCGGCTGCTAGAAACTCTTCGATCATACGATCTACTGGCTGCACCATTAAGTGCACATCAATAGGAGCAGTAATGCCATGATCGCGTAATGCTTTGCATACCATTGGGCCAATGGTGAGGTTAGGCACGTAGTGGTTATCCATTACGTCAAAGTGCACAATATCGGCACCTGCTGCCAATACATTCTCAACTTCTTCGCCCAGCCGGGCAAAATCTGCTGCTAAAATGGAGGGTGCTATCTTAAAATCAGCCATGGGATTATGTTCCGGTGTTTGGTGTCTATAAAACTACTTACGAGGCCTTTACTTACGAGACTTTTTAACAGCGTCGTAGGCAGCTTGAATTTCTTGGGTTTTTTGTTTCGCTATTTCCATCATTTCATCAGGCAAACCACGGGCAACTAGTTTGTCTGGGTGATGCTGACTCATGAGCTTTCTGTAGGCCATTTTAAGGCTCTTTGCATCACAGTCTTGAGCTACACCCAACACGCCATAGGCTTGTTTTAGACCTACATTGCCAGATCCTTCAAACTGACCTTGGCCGCCACTTTGGCCACCAGCTTGATGGAATGACCCTTCAGACTTCATACGGTTAGCAACGGCTTCAAATTCTCGCTGAGTAATACCCAACATCTGACACACTTGCGTCAACACTAACCCTTCTGACGGGCTAAATTCACCATCTACTAAGGCCGTTTGTAATTGAATTTCGATAAACATCTGTTTAACCGAAGCATTATTCACCAAGGCTCGTCTCAATGGCTCTAACACCTGGGCTAGATCAAAGTCGGCTTCTTTACCTTGGCTAAAACATTCGATGGCACGCTTACGCGAGTCTCCCGTAAGCTGCATGCGCGTCATTACCGCTTCTGCATATTGAATTTCTTCAGCCGATACTTGGCCGTCGGCTTTAGCGATCTTACCCATAACGCAAAAAGTGGCGTCGAAGAAGGCAGTTTGAGCTTTAGCCTGCGTCCAGCTTTCGGCACCAGCAACGCTGCGAATTAACTTATCAAGGTAGTATCCAATAGCAGCACCAAACAGCATTCCAGAAGGCCCACCCGTTAAGCCAATTAGAGCACCCAATACCAATCCTGTTCTATGACGTGCCATGTTTGCGCCAAAACTGTAAGTATTCACATATTCACCCGTGGTTAAAAACTTACCCTATAATAAATCGCTAAGGCCTTAAGCGCTACAATGAGCCGCTATAAATTACCTAAATTGGTACTTTTAATCCATTCCATACTAATAGAAGCACCTATCTTTGAATATTTGGTTTAAACTCACTCACTAACTATCTAGATACGCCAACTTTTTGGTTCACAAATACTGGGTTTCTTTTGTCAATTTATATACCAGCACAAAGTCTTCGTCTGATGCTCGTCTGCCTAGTGACCTGCAGCCTCAGTCAGCTTGCAACTGCAGGCCACGAAGCCGCTAGTTTGGACTGGCAATTGCAAAGCCCCACCTCTACTAGCTACTGTTCTGGATACTATCTGCCCTATCAGCCGCAACCTTTGGATCAACCTCTCACCTCTGACGAACAACCTCTTTACAGCAACGCAGATTCCAGCGAATACGAACAAGGCATTACTTACCTCAAAGGCAATGTAGAATTTCGTCAAGGGAATCAAAAGATAACAGGCGATTCCGCACGGTTTGACAGTAACGATAGTTCTGTTGATATTTTCGGGCACGTGAAATTTCGCCGCCCTAACATGATTGTACAAAGCAATGATGCCAGTTTTAACATGATCAATTCTGAAGCTCAACTTAACCAAGCTCAACTTGCCGTGCCTAGCAATGAACTTAGAGCCACTGCTGCGTCTATTGACTACCACAGCGACGACACCGTCACCATGAAAGACGGTAGCTTTACGTTTTGCCCTCCAGGCAATAACGCATGGGCAATTCACAGCAACAAAATACGTCTAGACCCAAGTTCTGGCTTTGGTGAGGCTCAGAATGCCATTCTAAAAATTGGTGTAGTACCGGTGTTTTACCTGCCGTGGATGAGCTTCCCTATAGATGACCAACGCCGCTCTGGCTTTTTGTTCCCTACCTTAGTGAGTTCTACACAGATGGGGTTAGATATAACAACGCCCTACTACCTTAATTTAGCACCCAATTATGATGTATTAATTACGCCTAGATTTACCGAGCTTCATGGCACCAGCATAGACGCCAAGATGAGACATTTAGGTGAAGACAGTGAGCAGGACTTGTATGTCAACTGGGCCATTGAAGACCCTGATACCACGAAAGATAGATGGTTAATTGAATACAACCAGAAAGCCAAAATCAGCTCCAGCCTCTCAAGCTCAATCCATATAAAACTCGTAAGTGATGGCGAAATTTTTAACGATTATGGGTTAAGCCAAACCACCAGTGAGCAAAGCTCCATTAATAGCGAAGCTAAGATTAACTACCAAGGCCCAACACCTTTGCTAACCAAGGCTAGTTTGGCCATTATTACTCATCAGAATCTCACCGCGGGAATACCTGCTTACGACCAACTGCCACATGCCACGCTTACTGGCAGTGTGTTGATAAACCAAGAAGAACAACCCTTCAAGGCCCACTACAGTGCCGATCTAAGCCGCTTTACCAGAGACACTACAGGCTTAACAGGCAGCAACAAAATCACTGGCACCCGTACACATCTGCTGCCCAACTTAAGTACCTCTTGGGTGAATGACTATAGTTTTATCAAACCCAAAATTAGCCTACCTATCACCAATTACCAACTTAGGGACGCCCCAGCAACAATTGCGGCAAGCAATACTCGCATCATCCCCCAGTTAGAAATTGACAGTGGCTTGTTGTTCGAGCGCTCCCTTTCAGACGGCTATATGCAAACTTTGGAACCTAGATTTTATTACGCCTATACACCTTATCAACAGCAAGATGACGTGGCGATTTTTGATACCAGCGCTATCAGCAAACCGTTTTATCAGCCTAACCGATTTAGTGGTTATGATCGTATCGGTGACACCAATCGCGTCACCATCGGCCTAGACAGTCAATTCTTGAGTGCCAAAGGCTGGCAAAAAGCCAAGCTATCCATGACCCAGGTCCACTACCTTAGTGATCGTAAAGTACAATTAAGCAGCTCTACCGCCCCTAATACTGAAACTTTTTCACCAATTTATGGTCACATGAATTACCAATTTACACCGCAGTGGAGTTCTAGTTTAAATATAGACTGGAACCCTAAATCTGGTAATGTTGAAGCCACCAGCGCAGCCATGAAATACCAGATCAATAATGATAAAATTATTGACCTAAAATACACTGATACACTGAACAGCACTCAACAAGGTGAAGTGTCTTTAATATGGTCTTTAGCACCCCAGTGGACCATAGTAGCTAAGCGAAAGGAAGATTTACGCAACCAACAGCTGCAGGATGAAATCCTGGGTGTAGAGTATACCAACTGCTGTTGGAAGGGCCGCTTGGTTAACCGCTATTGGCTAGTTGACCAAGCCAAAGGAATTGAACATGGCGTATTTTTTGAGCTCTCCCTCAAAGGCTTAGGTCGCAGTGACAAACAATTGACCAGCGGCAACAAAGTACGCATGGCAGATTTTATGAAAGGAATTACTGGCTACAATGAATACACTCAGTAAATGGGGCGTGAGCCTCGGTTTAGCCTTAGGTTTAGCATCGTCCTCCTCGGTTTTTGCGGCGACAAAGCTCGACAGCATCGTTGCTATCGTTAATGACGACATCGTATTACAAAGCGATTTAGCAAGCCGCCTTGTGCAGGTGCAACAACAGCTATCCAACGGCAATACTAAAGCACCAGAACTAGAGGCGTTAACAAGCCAGGTGTTAGGCCAGCTCATTATTGAGAACTTACAGTTACAATTGGCCACCAAACAGGGCGTCTATATAGCCGACCCAACCTTGGATTTAGCCATAGACCGAATTGCCAAAAGCAACCAATTATCTCTGGCTGGGCTTGAAGCAGCCGTTGCCAATACTGGCGAGACCATGGTGCAGTTTAGGGCCAAAATTCGCCAAGAATTAACTATAAATGAAATCCAAAGCACCTCTGTTAACCGACGCATTCGCGTTAGTGAACACGAAATAGACCGATATTTGGCTTCAAACCAAGGCCAGCAGCTTGCCGATACTGAATATGAGATTGGCCACATCTTGATCAGCTTAAGTGAACAGCCAAATGCCCAAGAGCTTGAAATAGCGAAACAAAAGCTACATGTCGTCAGCAGTGCACTAGAGCAAGGTGCAGAATTTAGTAGCGTTGCGGCAGCTCACTCTGATGCCCTAAACGCGCTCAAAGGCGGCAACTTGGGTTGGCGTAAAGGCAGCCAGCTGCCCGAACTATTTGCTGAACCCATTAAGGCTATGAAGGTTGGGGAAGTCAGTGCATCTATTCGTAATGGCAGTGGTTTTCACGTTATTACTTTAATTAATAAACGTGGTGTGAGCATTCAAACGGTGGCTCAAACTAAAGCTAATCACCTATTGATTTTGCCTAATGAAATTCGTTCTCCTAGCCAAGCTAAAGAGCTGATTAACGAACTCCATCAACGCTTAGTTAACGGTGGCAATTTTTATGACCTTGCCCGCACCTTTAGCGACGACGCTAACTCCGCACCCAGTGGCGGTGATTTAGGCTGGCTAAATGCAAATCAACTGCCAGCCGTGTTACAAACAGCGCTGGATCTGCTTGCTGTAGACGAACTAAGCCAACCGATACAAAGCAAAAATGGCTGGCACTTACTGCAAGCAGTAGAGCGGCGAACCAAAGATGTTGGCCAAGCCAATCTGCGATTTAAGGCCAAGCAAGCCATTAACCAAAGCAAATTTGCTAATGAGCTAGAAAACTGGCTACGCGAAATTCGCAACCAAGCCTACATAGAGATTCGCTAATTATGCGAAGATTACTCGTTACTGCGGGAGAACCTGCAGGCATCGGTCCTGACCTATGCTTAACCTTAGCAGGGCAACCGAGCACCGCACTGCAGGATGCCGAAATTGTAATTGTGGCCGACATGGGCCTACTACAAGATCGTGCAGCACAACTTGGCTTAGCCATCGACTTTTGCCATATCACCCTAGCACAACCCATGACTCCCACCGTGGCTAATCAGCTTAAAGTGTTGCATGTGCCTTTGAAGGTTGAAAGCCGCTCTGGGCACTTAGATTCTGACAATAGTCCCTACGTATTAAGCACCCTTAATATAGCGTGTGACGCCTGTATTGAAGGCCAAGCTCACGCCATGGTCACAGCACCTGTGCACAAAGGCATTATTAATGATGCAGGTACTGCATTTAGCGGCCACACAGAATATTTACAAGCCCGCTGCGGAGTAGACCAGGTGGTAATGATGTTGGCCTGCGACGCCATGCGCGTGACCTTAGCCACTACCCACTTACCGTTAAAAGACGTGTCCGAAGCGATTACATCAGAGTTACTAAGCCAAATATTACCTATTATTGATGCTGAATTGACCAGCAAATTTGGCATTAAACAACCGTGTATCTATGTTTGTGGGCTTAACCCCCACGCAGGAGAAGATGGCCACCTAGGCCGAGAGGAATTAGACGTCATTATTCCTACCCTAGAAGAATTGCGTAGCAAGGGATTAAACCTTGTTGGGCCTTTGCCCGCAGACACTTTATTTAACCCTAAAAACTTAGCGGATGCAGACGTCGTCCTTGCTATGTATCACGACCAAGGGCTACCCGTGCTAAAATACGCAGGCTTTGGTGACGCCGTCAACATCACCTTGGGATTGCCTATTATTCGCACCTCGGTAGACCACGGCACTGCTTTAGATTTAGCCGGCACAGGTCAAGCCAGAAGCAGCAGCCTGTTAAAAGCTACCGAAAGTGCATTACAACTTTCTCTCCACACTTAGGCCGCACACACACGAGATTTTTATGGCTAGTCAGACCCCAAAAAAACACCAAGCGCGAAAGCGATTTGGTCAGAATTTTTTACATGATCAAGGTATTATTCGCCATATTGTGGCCTGTATTCGGCCAAAAGCAGAACAAAAAATTGTTGAAATTGGCCCAGGACTTGGCGCCATAACAGAGCATTTACTTGCATCGGCAGGTCACCTAGACGTGGTAGAACTAGACCGCGACTTACTGCCTCACCTGCGCATTTCATTTGCCAGCTATGGTAGCAATCTACGCATTCACGAAGCCGATGCGCTGAAATTTGATTTTGCCAGTCTCAGTGAAGACAACCTAAACTCAGAAAAACAGCTACTGCGTATCGTAGGCAACTTGCCATACAATATTTCCACCCCATTGATTTTTCATCTACTGAGTTACACCAACCTTATTTCTGACATGCACTTCATGCTACAAAAAGAAGTGGTATTACGTTTGGCAGCAGGAGCAGGCACCAATAACTATGGGCGCCTAAGCATCATGGCACAGTATTTTTGCCGCGTAGACAACCTGTTCGAGGTGCCGCCTGAGGCATTTGATCCTCGTCCAAAAGTGGATTCCGCCATTGTACGCATGGCGCCTTATAAAGAATTACCCCATACAGCACATGACTTCAAACACTTTGAACAGCTTGTGAAAAGCGGTTTTGCTCAGCGTCGTAAAACCTTGCGCAACAACCTTAAAGGTATTGCTGACGACGAACAGTTGCAAAGTTTGGGAATTGACCCTAGCATTCGTCCAGAACGTTTAACTGTAGGCGAATTTGTCGCCATTAGTAACTTATTGACCCACACTCCAAGCTAGAGCTATAACATGAGCAACTTAAGCAATAATTACGACCTTAGCGTAGGCGTAAAAACAGAGTTTCTTGCAGAACAATCCGACCCTAGCCGCAATCGCTACGTGTTTGCCTACAAGATCACCATCACCAACAGCGGTATTCAGAGCGCCCAACTTATGAGCCGTAAATGGATCATCACGGATGGCGACGGTAAAATTCAGGAAGTTTCCGGTGAAGGCATTGTCGGCCAACAGCCAATCATTGAGCCAGGCCAGCAACATCAATACACCAGCGGCACTGTATTAGAAACTAAAGTGGGCAGCATGAGTGGTTTTTACAGTATGGTTGCAGCCGATGGCCACGAATTTTCTGCACTTATACCCTCTTTTACCCTGTCCTATCCCAACGCCCTACACTAGGGTTTTATAGCTATGTCCAGTTACGCAGTAGGTGATATTCAAGGTTGTTTTGCAGCTCTTAAGGCTTTATTGGATAAAGTGGGCTTTACCGATGCTGACACCCTTTGGGTTGCAGGTGACTTGGTCAACCGTGGGCCGGAATCACTAGAGACCCTGCGCTTTATCAAATCCCTGGGTAACCGAAGCAAGGTAGTGCTGGGCAACCACGATCTCCACTTATTAGCCCTTCACGCTAAGGATGCTCAATTAGAATCCAATGACACCCTCCAGCCCATATTTAACGCCCACGACCGAGAAGAATTATTAACCTGGCTGCAACAACAACCGCTGCTGCACTATGATCCCGAATTTGACACCGTAATGACCCATGCAGGCATTCCACCTTACTGGAACTTACAACAAGCACAGCAACATGCCCAAGAATTGCATGAACTATTGCGGAGCGATGCTGCACCATCATTTTTCGCCGGAATGTACGGCAACCAACCCGACATCTGGCACGATGAACTGAAGGGTATAGATCGTTGGCGCTGTATTACCAATCATTTCACTCGCATGCGTTTCATCACCCCTGAGGGCAGGCTAAACTTAACCCACAACGGTAAAGTGGATCTCAATAGTGATGACAATGCTCCATTGAGGCCTTGGTTCAGCTTCCCTAGCGCTGTGACATCACGGCAAGTATTTGGTCACTGGGCGGTGTTAGAAGGTGAAACTGGCAAAGACCATGTAGTTAACCTCGATATGGGGTGTGTTTGGGGTGGCCAGCTTAAATTGATGCGCCTAGAAGATGGACAAAGTTTTAGTGTAAGTTGCGAGAAAGCGTAACCTTATTAACACCACTTTTAATTATTAGACTTTACTAATGCATAATTGCACTAGCAACTGACAAGCACTACACTGCTGCTGCGCCCTACTTATATAGGAATAGGAATCGAATATGTCTGAAGTTACCTCCATTGCCCCATCAGATGTTATGGACAAAGTGAGTCAAGGTGCCTACCTTGTCGACATTCGCGATGTGAACAGCTACCAAAACAACCACATCAAAAACAGCGAACGCATTGATAACGACACCCTACCCAAGTTTTTGCGCGAAGCAGACATGGACAAACCCATCATTGTTTGTTGTTACCACGGGATTAGCTCTATCCAAGCCGCAGGATTTTTAGCCCAGCAAGGGTTCGACGAAGTGTATAGCCTAACAGGCGGCTTCACTGCTTATTCTTTGCAGCACCCAGAGCACTGCAACACATTATGAGCCCCCGCTGCTATGACCACTAGTAACACATATTTAGTAGGCGGCGCCGTACGTGATCACTTACTCGGCCTCGCAGTGCATGAACGCGATTATGTAGTGGTGGGCAGCACACCCGAAGCCTTGGTTGCACTTGGGTATACTCAGGTGGGTAAAGATTTTCCAGTATTTTTACACCCTAAAAGCAAAGAAGAGTACGCTCTAGCCCGAACTGAACGAAAATCGGGCCAAGGGTATAAAGGCTTTCAAGTTCACGCAACGCCAGACGTCACCCTAGAAGATGATTTACTGCGCCGCGACCTCACTATAAATGCTATCGCTCAAGCGCCAGACGGCCAGCTTATCGACCCCTACGGTGGCCAACAAGACATACAAGCAAAGCTATTACGCCATGTGTCAGAGGCGTTTAGTGAAGACCCTTTACGAGTATTACGGGCCGCTCGATTTGCAGCCCACCTTTACCATTTAGGTTTTAGCATTGCCCCAGAAACCAAAGTATTACTGGTTACCATCACTCAATCTGGAGAGCTAGACACCCTTGCTAAAGAACGTATTTGGCAAGAAACCCACAAAGCCCTAAACAGCCAGAGCCCATGGGTATATTTTGAAGTACTGGAAGCCTGTGGCGCATTGCAAGAATTAATGCCCTCCTTAGCAGAGTTACTTAACCGCAGACCCCATGCGTTAAACACTCTCAAGTTATTAAGTGAATCTAACACCAGCAACGAAGTACGTCTCACCGGTTTACTATATCAGCTCAACAAACCTCAAATTGAAGACCTTGCAGCACAAATAAAGATACCTAATGCACACAAAACCTTAGCCCTATCCACCAGCAACCACCAGCGCCAATTACGTGCTTATACCGAGCTAGATGCAGCACAAAAACACCTGCTGCTTAGCAATCTTGGTCTCATCCGTAATACCGAATCATTAGATGATTTGCTTGATGTTTGCCAAGCCGTAACCCAAAGCCAAGAACCTCTTTTTGGATGGCAATCGCCAAAGCAACACATCGTGAATGACCTAGAAAGCATACACAGCGTAAAGCCTGTGGAACTAATGGCTCAGGGTTTTAGTGGCAAAGCCCTTGGTGACGAGCTTAGGAAAGCTCAGATAGCAACTATCAGAAGTGATGCTGGGTAAGTAGTACTATGTGGTCAAACTCGCAGGAGTCGTTGAGCTCCTTAATCGTCTTGGCCTGTGTTGGGTGCATTAGATCTGGCACAAGGTCTGCTAACGGCTGCAATACATAGGCGCAGGTTAAAATATCTGGCCGAGGCACTTTAGCCTGTTCATCCACCAAATCACCAAACAGTAATAAATCCATATCTAGGCCATGACTACTAGGCTTATGACTTGAATCTGCAGACCGCTGACGCCCATATTTAGTTTCGGTAGCACGGATCCACGCCATCAATTGCGAGCGGCTCATCGGGCATTCAAAACCCACCACCATATTGAGGAAATCCGGCCCATCCATACCCACTGCAGGGGCTAAGTAGACAGGCGATAGTTCTACATGACCAAAGGCTGCCCTTAGCTCAATGATGCCTGCTTGGAGACTGGTGTAGGGCTCTATATTAGCCCCTAGACCTAAGTAGACGGTTGTCATCAGGCTGGCTTTTGGCCACGCTCAATCATCACACCCACATCGCGCGCATTAGCAATAGCATCTGGCTTACCCAGCTTGATACGCACAAACGGCACGGGGAATTCAGCCAGGATTAACGCTGCAATTTCTTCGGCCATGGTTTCCACAAGCAAAAACTCGCTTTGCTCTACAAACTGCGTCAGCCTGTCTGATACGTCTTTGTAGCTCACAGTTCGGTCTATGTCTTCAGTGGCTGCAGAGGGGCTGATATCCACTGCCATTTCTACATCTAACACTACCTTTTGGCGAATTTCACGTTCCCAGTCAAAAATACCGATAACGGTGTCTACAGCTAAGCCATGTACATATACTGTGTCCATTGTGTGCTCTCTTTGTTTGGGTCTTAATTTAGGTGTTCATAGGGTTGTTATTGAGCCACCACCGGCAGCTCATTTAACGGCCAACGGGGTTTTACCTTCAGTGTTAGGTCGTCACACTGGCCTGCTGCCAAACGCTGAGCTCCAGCATAAGCAATCATTGCTCCATTATCAGTGCAATATTCTGGCCGCGGGTAATATACTTTAGCGCGCAATTTAGCCGTCTCTGCTGCTAGTTTTTCACGCAAGCTCAAGTTAGCACTAACACCACCAGCCATAACTAGGGTCGATAGCTTTGTTTGCGCAAGGGCACGACGGCACTTAATAGCTAACGTATCCACTACAGCCTGCTGAAAGGCCACAGCAATATCAGCTTTATCTTGCTCACTCAGGGGCCCTTGTTGCTTCTTAATGTCTTGAATGGCGTAGAGCACGGCGGTTTTTAAGCCACTAAAACTCATGTCCAACCCAGGCCTATCTACCATTGGCCGGGGAAACTTAAACCGTGTAGCGTCCCCTTGCAAGGCAAGGTTAGCAACCAAGGGGCCGCCTGGGTAATCTAAATCCATCATCTTCGCGACTTTATCGAAGGCTTCGCCAGCGGCGTCGTCTAAGGATTCGCCAAGCAATTCGTATTCCCCTAAAGACCGCACATGTACCAGCTGAGTATGACCACCAGACACCAGCAATGCTACAAACGGTGGCTTAGGCGCATTTTCTTCTAACATGGGTGCCAAAAGGTGGCCTTCCATGTGATGCACTCCAATAGTAGGTAGATCCCACGCCATACCTAAAGCACGGCCTGTGGCAGCACCCACCATTAATGCACCAATTAGGCCAGGCCCTGCAGTATAAGCTACGCCATCAACATCACCGTAGGCCAAGCCTGCCTTATCAAACACCTCTCGCATTAAAGGCACTAGCTTGCGAATATGGTCGCGGGAGGCTAGCTCTGGTACTACGCCGCCGTATTCAGCGTGCACAGCTACCTGACTGTAAAGCGCCTCAGACAATATACCCTTCTGGGTATCGTAGATGGCGACCCCTGTTTCGTCACACGATGTTTCTATGCCTAATACGCGCATGAATAAGCCAATTATTTCCATTATCTATATAAGTAGGGCCAGAATTTTACCTTTCATCAAGCCTAATGACCACATGTACCAGAGCAATTTACACCATCTTTGAAAAACACCTTTAACTTGATGAAAAATGGGCTTTACACTGGCCAACACATAAGAGTAAAATATGCGGCCTTAATCAATTAGGAACACCTCCTCAGGTCAGCTTTTAAGACTACAAGGAAGTGAATAGAAAAACATTCGGATGGCTGCCTAATGCAGCCTCCACAATTAGGTAAAGATATGCCAGCTGTAAAACTGAAAGACAACGAACCATTTGATATTGCTCTACGTCGCTTCAAGCGCGCTTGTGAAAAAGCGGGCACTTTAGCAGACGTGCGTTCAAAAGAATTCTACGAAAAGCCAACCAGCGTTCGTAAGCGTCAAGCTGCTGCTGCTGTTAAGCGTCACGCTAAGAAGCTAGTACGCGAAAATCGTCGTCACGTTCGTTTGTACTAGGTTTTACACCTAATATAGAACCCTGCACGACCTGCTTTACAGCCCGATAACCAAGGGCTACTGAGTAAAGCTATACGGTACAGTTACATAAGGGGCGGTTTTTCAGTTACCCGCCCCTTTGTCGTTTCTGACGTTTACGCATTTAGCGTAACCCAAACAAAGCATAGTAACGCATAGCAACGTATAGTAAGGCATAATTAGGCACAGTAACGTCCTAATTACTGAAACCAACAAAGCGAGAACTCACCATGTCCGACTTAAAGCTTCAACTTAAAGACGCTCAAAAACAAGCCATGCGTGACAAAAACAAACCTCGCCTAATCTGCATTCGCACCATGCTGTCCGAGTTCAAACGCATCGAAGTTGACGAGCGCATTGAGTTAGACCAAGCCCGTGGTTTAGCAGTACTTGATAAAATGCTCAAGCAGCGTCGCGACTCTATCAGCCAATACGAAGCGGCTAACCGTCAAGATTTAGCAGATGTTGAACACTCAGAAATAAGTGTAATTCAAGAATTCTTACCTACCCCACTAACAGATGACGAAGTAAGCGCCCTGATTACCCAGGCCATTACCGATTCTGGCGCCAGCAGCATGCAAGATATGGGCAAAGTGATGGGTATTCTTAAGCCACAGTTGCAAGGCCGCGCAGATATTGGCAAAGTAAGTGGTAAGATCAAAGCACAACTTGCTTAAGCTTTTATTAAAAGGCATACCACTTGGCGTCACGCATACCGCAATCATTTATTGATGACCTTCTAGACCGCACCGACATCGTCGATCTGGTGGACGGTCACGTAAAGCTTAAAAAAACAGGCCGTAACTATTCTGCGTGCTGCCCTTTCCATAAAGAAAAAACACCTTCCTTTAGCGTTGCGCCAGATAAGCAGTTTTACTATTGCTTTGGCTGTGGCGCTGGGGGCAACGCCATCGGTTTTTTAATGCAGCTGGAAAATCTCAACTTTCCTGAAGCTGTAGAAGAACTCGCAGGCAAAGCTGGCCTCACAGTACCCAAAGACGACAGCATCACCAGCAAAGCGGCATCTGCAGCGAGCCAAGCTAAAACCCAGGCGCGCAATCAAGCTTACGACATACTAAACCAAGCCAGCCAATACTATCAAAGCCAGTTACGTCGCCATCCAGACAGGCAAAAAGCGGTTACTTACCTTAAAGGCCGCGGACTAAATGGCCAAATAGCGCAACGGTTTGGCGTAGGTTACGCCCCTGCCGGCTGGCAAAATCTGATGCAAGAACTAGCGCCTAAAGTTGAACAAGAGCAAGCTCTTATTGATGCTGGCATGGCGGTGGAAAAAGAAGAAAACAAACGTCGCTACGACCGTTTTCGTGATCGTATCATGTTCCCTATTAAAGACTACAAAGGACGTATTATTGCGTTTGGTGGCCGAGTATTGGGAGACGATAAACCCAAGTATCTGAACTCTCCAGAAACAGTCGTTTTTCATAAACAAAAAGAACTTTACGGCCTCTATGAAGCCCGCCAACACGAACGTAACCTAAAACGCATCATGGTAGTCGAAGGCTACATGGACGTTGTTGCGTTAGCACAACACGACATAAACTATGCCGTGGCTACACTCGGCACCAGCACCAGCAGCTTTCATTTAGAACGCATCTTCAAACTAGTCAGCGAAGTGGTGTTTTGTTTTGATGGTGATGCTGCAGGACTCAAAGCGGCAGACCGTGCCATGCACACCTGCCTGCCTTTTATGGAAGATGGGAGACAAGCGCGCTTTCTGTTACTGCCAGATGGTGAAGACCCAGATTCACTAGTACGTCAAGAAGGCAATGACAAGCTTACGGCGCGCATTGTAGACGCCACACCCCTGAGCGACTTTTTGTTTCAACGTTTGAGCCAGGATCTAGACCCGCATAATTTGGAGCACAGAGCAAAACTTGCCACCGATGCCAGCCCATTAATTGCAATCATCCCAAAGGGGATTATGCGCAGCATGATGCATGCCCGACTAAGCAAGATTACCGGCCTAGATAAAGACACTTTAGCGGAACTCAGTGCGCTCAAAGCACCAACGCCTGCGCCAATTCCTCCACAAAATCCTCTACCAACCACTAGCGTTCAGGCGGGGTCCGGCACTAAAGCATCTATCACGATACCTGCACAAGCTTCAGCTCAAAGCAGCACCCATGAGTATGCCGACTACCACATGGCAGATACTAATCCAGACTCAGGTGAAGACACTCACCACTGGCACGATGAGCATCATCATGCCTCGCCACCTATCGACCCCTCTGTTTCATCAAGGCAGAACTTTAGCGCGACGTTACCCAAGGTACAAAACCCCGCTCACGCAGCAATTCGGCTTATCTTGCGACACCCAGAAGTGGTTGAGCATGTGGTCGAAATTCCCAGCCATTTGGCCGAATTGAAAATGCAAGATGCAGGTGTACTCACTCAACTACTTAGTACAGTACAAGACATGCACAAGGCCCTGAAACGCTGGCCAAACCCTGCAGAATTGCACATTGAATGCGCCACGTGGGATGCTTGGCCTATGTTACGCCAATTGGCCGCCATGGAATCGTTACTCCCCCAAGGCAACTACCCACAACAGCTAGAAGAAGCGATTAGCCGTCTGTTAGGCCACCATTTTGAAGAGCGGTTCAACCAACTAATACACCTAGCATCGCAGCCCAATGCCGACGCCAATACAAAAAAACAGCTAAAAGACCTTCTAAAAGAAAAAGAAGAGTTGCAAAATCGGCTAAAAAGTAGACAATAGACAAACTAACGGATCTTATACTGGTCCACGGCTATCGGGCGGCATGCTAGGCATTGCAAAAACAGACCCATTACGGCTATCGTCTCGTGCAGGCTTCAAAAAGCACAAATCATCAGCTATTCCCTTATACTTTGTGGAAGAACCTTTGTTTTTCTACTATAATGGAGAGCTGAAATTTTCAATATCCGTTCACTTACTATAGGGTTGCCATGGCCGCCAACGAAGAGCAACAGTCACGCTTAAAACAACTGATCATTAAAGGTCGTGAGCAGGGCTTTTTAACTTACGCAGACGTTAACGATCACCTGCCACAAAATATTGCCGACCCAGATCAGGTCGAAGACATTATCGGCATGATTAACGATATGGGTATTACCGTATCTGAGCAAGCGCCAGATGCAGAAACCTTACTCATGACAGACGGCGATTCTACCGATGACGCCGCCGCTGAAGAAGCTGCTGCCGCATTGGCTGCTGTGGAAAATGAGGCAGGTCGCACCACAGACCCTGTGCGTATGTACATGCGCGAAATGGGCACGGTAGAGTTACTTACCCGTGAAGGCGAAATCGTCATTGCTAAACGCATTGAAGAAGGCCTGCGCGATGTCATGTCTGCTTTAGCTCATTATCCAGATAGCGTCATCACAATCATTGATGTCTACAAACGCATCTTTACTGAAGAAGGCCGTTTAAGCGATCTTTTTAGTGGCTACATCGACCCAGATGGCGAGCCTAACCCGTCTCCAATCAACCCAACCACTGTCGTGAAAAGCGACAATGACGAAGAAGAAGAAGAAACGGATAACGGTCCAGACCCAATTGAAACGGCAGAACGCTTTGCCGAGCTAGAAGAGCAGCTTGTAGTCTCTCTTCTTGCTGTTGAAAAGTATGGCCGTGAGAGCCCACAAGTAGAGGAAGCGTATGCTCACCTTGGCTTTCTGTTCTCACCGCTCAAGCTTGTGCCTAAGCATTTCGAATCTGTGGCTAAATACCCCCGTGGTGCCCTAGCCCGTATTCGCGCACAAGAAAAAATCATTACTATCATATGTAATCGCAAAGCAAAAATGCCACGTGACGTTTTCCTTGACCAGTTCCCTGGCAATGAAACTAACGTTGGGTGGGCAGATGAGCTAATTGCCAGTGGCGAACCCTACGCTCCGGCAATCCGCCGCAACGCGGTAGATCTTCGTCGTGCACAACGTAAGTTGTCGATGGTTGTTGAAGAATCAGGCCTCAGCCTAAAAGAAATTAAAGACATCAACCGTCGCATGACCATGGGCGAAGTTCGTGCTCGTCGTGCCAAAAAAGAAATGGTAGAAGCTAACCTACGTTTGGTTATTTCCATCGCCAAGAAGTACACCAACCGTGGACTTCAATTCTTGGATCTTATCCAGGAAGGTAACATTGGTTTGATGAAGGCTGTAGATAAGTTTGAATACCGTCGCGGTTATAAGTTCTCAACTTATGCCACATGGTGGATTCGTCAGGCAATCACCCGCTCCATTGCGGACCAAGCCCGTACCATCCGTATTCCAGTGCACATGATTGAGACTATTAACAAGCTCAACCGCATCTCTCGTCAAATGCTTCAGGAAATGGGCCGCGAGCCTACGCCAGAAGAATTAGGCGAGCGTATGGAAATGCCAGAAGAAAAGATTCGTAAAGTACTTAAGATTGCTAAAGAACCTATCTCTATGGAAACTCCCATCGGTGACGATGAAGATTCCAGCTTAGGTGACTTCATCGAAGACAGCTCTATGGACTCTCCTATCGACTCCGCCACTGGCGAAGGCCTAAGAGAAGCCACACGAGATGTATTAGCAGGCCTTACACCCCGCGAATCTAAAGTGTTACGTATGCGCTTCGGTATCGAAATGAACACCGACCATACCTTAGAAGAAGTAGGCAAGCAGTTTGATGTGACACGTGAACGTATCCGTCAAATTGAAGCCAAAGCACTACGTAAGTTGCGCCACCCAATGCGCTCCGACCACCTACGTAGCTTCATCGAAGACTAGCCCTCGCTATAAAGCCCATTCAGTTGCTCGACGTCAAATGTCTTGCAACTGAGTGCGCCTTTCACAACTCCCCTCCAAGCATGTCAAGCTCGTAGTAATTAGCAAAAAAATGACTGCTCATAAACCTATATTGTTCGAGTTAAATTAGCTATATTGCAGCATACACCCTGCTCGGATGCATATTTATGTCGCTCACTTTATCTAAATCAAGCAATACCATAGGCATTTTGTGCGCCATTGGTGCTGGTGTGTGTTTTTCTACTACAGATGTCACTATTAAGTTTCTTAGTGAAGCTTACGCACTACATCAAATTATTTTGCTGCGCTCTGCCATGGGTATGGGTATCATTTTGACGATACTGATGGCTAGTTCTGGCGGCGTGAAAAGTTTAAAAACTAAGCGTCTAAGACGGCATTTAATACGAGGCACCAGCGTAGTTCTGGCCAACATGTTGTTTTTCCTCGGGTTAGTAGCCATGCCACTAGCCGATGCCGTGGCTTTGTTCTTTATTAGCCCCAGTATAATCACCCTATTCTCCATCATATTCCTAAAAGAGTACGTAGGCCCACATCGTTGGTTTGCCATAGCTTTAGGATTTGCAGGTGTGTTGATTATGGTACAACCGGGCAGCAGCGAATTTGTGCTAGCGTCCTTATTACCTATTGGCGCTGCATTTTGTTATGCCATTTTGCACACGCTTACTCGCACCATGCGCGACACCGAATCAGCTGCTACCATGACCTTTTATATTCAGGTTACGTTTGTCGTCGTCAGCACTATTATGTGGATATTGGTGGGAGATGGCCGGTTTAACGATCCAAGCAGCCCATCTCTAAATTTCCTACTAAGGCCCTGGGGACCTTGGGAATATAGCGACTTTAAGCTGTTTATTTTGTTGGGTGCAGGAAGCACTTTGGGTGGCTATCTAATTAGCCAAGCATACCGGAAAGCAGAAGCTGCTTTAGCCGCTCCCTTTGAATACATTGCGCTGCCATTGGCCATGTTTTGGGGACTAGTGGTATTTGACGAACTGCCCAGCAGTCTCACACTAATAGGTAGCAGTTTTATCTTGGCTTCGGGCCTTTACACCCTATACCGAGAGACGCGCCATGCACACAAGCCTCAAATGGCGCGGGCACACGAGCGTTAGCGCACTATACTGAGTTAAATCAGCAGATCTATTTATTTACGACTTAAACTTATTGCGTGAACTGGCCCAAGGGTCAAGACTAGCTGTGCCACTGGCTTTAACAGTATCTTTTACCGTAGTTTCAGCATTTGGCTTTGACCAAGGCTTATCATTGCTTCGAGCGCTAGGCTTAGCCGCGCTGCTGCCAGTGCGCCCTGCTAGTCTGTCATATTCATTAGCCTTTGTTTCACGCTTCTCACGCACACGCTCTGCGTCTTCTAGGCTTAATTCAAAGGGTGCACCAACAACTTGGCTTTCAGGAATGATACGGTCACGAGGAGGTAGCTCAAATTGATCACTAGAGACCTTCGGCAAGCTTTTAAACTTATACAAATAAAAGGCTTCAACTTTTTCACGCGCCCATTGTGTTTTCTTTAAAAATTTAACGCTAGAATCAATACTAGGGTTTGTTTTAAAGCTATGAATATACAAATAAGCATGAAGAATCTCAAAGCCGTAGTGATCCACGATTTCCGTGAGCATAGATTTCAAGGTCAAACCATGCAAAGGGTTATTTTGGTAATTAATTTCGTCGGACATGCCTAATTGCACCTAATATAATTCATTAAGTAAATTATACCTCATTGCAGACACCGATGGAGCCACACCCATGGGAAAAGTACTAAGCCAACAGCAAATCAAAGGCACTGCTGAAAGAGACAAATCCCACCAAAACTTTTCAGACATCCTCTATCATGGTGCAAAAACAAAAAGAGACTATTAAAACAGTGATTTAGACGTGTTGAATCTTGCCCTCAACCACCAGCACGGGTATCATGCGTGCTCTCATATGGGCCTGTGGCGCAGCGGTTAGCGCAGAGGACTCATAATCCTTTGGTCGTCAGTTCAAATCTGACCAGGCCCACCATATGAACCATAACGTTTTCAATAACTTGTGGTGTATTTGACAAAATTCCAATGTAGGATATCTGTCAAATATGATATTTAGTGCAACTAATGGTGCCACTAACTGATTAGGTTAGTGGTATAATTAGCCTACCAATAAGCAACACATGTAGGTTACGTCAAATTGACGCTTACAACTCTCCAAGAACGCTTCGTAGACGAGTACATATCTCGCCCTGCTAACGCTGCACAAGCTTATATAACGGCAGGTGGCGCCCCAAAATCCGCTAAGATCAGCGCATGTAAACTGCTCAAACATCCCAAGGTACAAGAAGCCTTAGATCGACAACAAGCGCGCTTGCGAAGTGAGTTTGGTGTTAGTCGTGAGAGTATTTATTTTGAGCTTCGAGCGGTGATCGATGACCCTGAAGCCAGCACGATGGAAATGCTTAGAGCCATAGATGTGTTATGTCGTATGTTTGGCTTATATAACCAGCGAACGACTAGTCAGCATGAGGTTAGCGGCAACAGTACAACATCATTGGCCTTTCAGGGTATGACTGATAAAGAGTTGCAGGGCCTTATCACAACTGCCAGCTAAAACGCATGCAAAACGCAAACGCCTAAAATCGATCGGCTTGCCGGACTATTTTCGGTGTTCTCACCCTCGGGCTTCTGTATTAACCAATGCTTTCGACTGTCTGCGGGCGCTACTGCTTAAAGGCACACTTTAGGGCACGACCAATACTCATGCTTGCGGCAACCTAAACACGTTTAAATGAAAAGAAGGCTCCAGCAGAAATACTGAAAAACCCTTTCAAGAAGCCGAATCGGGGAACCTCCCCCCCCCTCATACAGAGGAACCTATTGTAGCCAGCCGGCAATACAATATAAACATTTCACATTATTTTTTAGCCTATGGTGGCTTGGTCATCAGCCCGCTTAGATCTCA
>Ga0308021_10000363_pt1 | contig 21235 bp, 16 predicted proteins | sample Neamet351_FD_201296 | JGI IMG/M metagenome (GOLD analysis project Ga0308021, IMG submission 201296) | Marine microbial communities from water near the shore, Antarctic Ocean - #351 | ecosystem: Environmental > Aquatic > Marine > Unclassified | place: Southern Ocean | collected 2014-10-02
TGTTAAAATTATAAGTCAAAGCTCCTCTATAATTTACCGTACGGTTTTCCTCAATATTTATATTTCGTATAAAGGTTTCATTTTTCGAATAAGACAGAGATAAATTCTCAATATCATAAACTTTAGGCTTTTTTGCGGTTTGTCCTTTTTTATTAACTTTTGTCTTTCTTACATTCGTAAAATTGATACTCTTACGCTTCACATAATCCTGTACGATATGTCTTAAAGAATCTTTTTCAGTAGTATTTTTTAATGCTTTTAATGATGTTGTTAATAGTATATCCGGGTCAAGCGGATTGTAATGAGGGTTCTTAACCGATTCCGAAAGCCCAATATACATAGGTGCTTTCAGTCCAAAATCCTGAGCAAAGAATTTACCCAAATCAAAGGAAGATGAAAAATCATATTGATAAGCATTGTACTTTTGGCGTTCGTTTACTTTTTTCTCAATACTTCCAAAGCCAACCGTACTCATATTTCCTGATAGCGTAACATTTCCAAAATCGGCCAAACGAGCTGTCAATCTGCTATTAGCAGCCCAACCTCCATACTCATCAAAATCAGTAAGCCTAAGCTCATTCACCCATATTTGCCCACACTTAGGCAAGCCATCATCAGCAGAATTCATACTTACCTTTTTAGGATTCCTAACCCCAATCATTATGGTTTTTACTTGTGCCAGATTTGGATTCCCAACAACTGTTACCTTCCCTCCACTTGTGTGTTTAATGTAAGGCATACTTACATCAGCTCCATTAAAATTTCTTTCCTGCTTAGCCAATTGGAAAATTTCAAACGCAATGTCAATTTCATTTTCAGTAGGCCAAATATCATTTGGAGAACTTGAATGATGCGGAGTAGGTTTTAAGGATATTTCATACTCGTAATAATTAGCAGTAAAATCAGTTCCCAAACGAATAAAACACGATAAATCCCCATCATATAGAGCATTTATATCCCCTTCTTTTCCTTTTCCCTCAGCATGCACGAACATTTTTATACGTTTGTAAGCCCTCACATCAATATCGGCAGTTTTGTAGGCTGCACGAGAATCACCATCCTGCAAATCACATACTTTTAGCACTAAGGATTGCTCATTTTTTTGCCTAAGTGAAGTGGTTGTATTATCAACCTCTTGCTCAATTCCTGGAGGTAAGACATAGTTGATTGGCGAACGATTTCCGTTTTCTTCAATATTTACAGCCGACACATCAAAAGTTGTTTCTCCTTGATCATCCAAAGGGATATATTCTCCAGGTTCTGCTAAAGAAAAATTATATCTTCTCCACTCCCCTCTTACTAATTCCAAAGTAGCAAAACGACAAACAATTGGCTGATAAAAATCAGTAAAGGCAATCCGCATAAAACGAATCGATTTAAAATCTCTTATCCCACCAATTACATTGTCTGGCTGATAAACAGGAACACGAAACTGATACCAATTTATAGTTCTTGTTTCCCCATTTTCTGTTTTTACTTTTGCCTCTAACTTATCCGTTATATAACTATCGCCCACATCCATACCAGCGAATAACCTAATTTTATACTGAAAGTAACTTTCTGTTTCGCTTAAGGTATGATCTCTATTTAAGTCCTCAGTATTCGGTTGGGAAGTTGCTGCTGTAGGATAACTTTCAGGGGAATTATCAGTAGTAACTGAATTCCCATCTGTATTATTAAAATTCTTATACCTATCTAGAATTAACTCTGATCTACTATCAAAGTCTGACCCTCTGAAATAATGGAAATCATCTGCTGAAGGATCCTTTACTGCATTCTTATAAGCAGAAGAATTCGTTCCATAAGCTACTGCCAAAGGCTGGAGATATACAGAGTCAAAGAATAATTTTTCATCTGTATTTCTCAATCCATCCAACCCAACATCCTGAAACAAACGAGAAGAAGGGTCATTATCAAAAGCCTCAACAATTGAAAAATTAGTTGGCACTCTACCCCAAGGAGTAGCTTTTACATCCTCAACAGTTGCTGAAGTAGGCAGTCCATTTTCAAAACTTTTATAACCATCACGCAATACATCCTCTGATACATTTCCTAGGTGTAAATACATATCACCCCCTGAATGATTTACTAAACCATCATCACTATTAAACGGATCCATCATCCAAAATTCTACAAACTCAATATTGGCCGATTCAAAATCATTGGTTTCTAACTTACGCATTATCCCTCCCCAATTTTCGGAAGGCGACATTAAAGTTCCATCAGCATTTAAACCGTTAACCGTATAATTATTAGACCCTCTTTCAGAAGGATAATATGCCAAATCAAGTACTGATAAATTTGTAATTTGACTTCCTAAATTAGGATCTTTATTCGGAAAAACCTCTGTTTCCAATACTTCACGCGCATAATGGTAGGATTGCTGAGCAATTGTATTTCCATTAGCTAAAGAAATGGTTTTATTTACATTTGGTGGGGTGATGGATGTGTTTCTGAAAAACAAAGGATCGATAGTATACCAAGCCAATTTTGCTCTTTTGTATCCTAACAATAAATCATTATTCAATGTAGAATTCATAAAAATATCTTCTTGCTTTTCAGGAATTGAAGCCATACGCCAAGCTCCCATATTTTTAATATCTATTGAGGTTCTGCTCGATTCAAAATCATCAATATAGGAGACTCCTTCCTTTCCAACTGCCTTGTGATGCCCAGGAACAAGATGTGCAAATTCAGCAGTAGCAATCAATCGTGATTTTGCTTTTGTCTCAATTAAAGGCAACCAATCCACAGCACGAGTCAACCAAGGTGCTTCCGTTTGATAATTACCATCCAAGCCCCAAATAGTATTGGAAATTGGCTCATCTCCAGTATTAATTTTTTGAGTATAAGGGCGTTCAGTTAAGTTTAACATAGTTGCCCCAATTAAGAAATCTTTATTAATTTCATAATCGGCATGCAGTCCAACCAAAGTTTTATTCTGAATACCAAACATTGAGCTATTCTCTAATGAAATCTTAATTGGCACACCAGAATTCAAAATTCCTTCATTGATAATTGTCACTCTTCCCAACATATAATCAACTGTGTAATCCTGATTTTCAGTTAACTTTTGCGACCCTGCTGTAACCGTAACCGAACCTTCCGGGACATTCATAGCATTCAAACGAATTTCAGCCCCTGAGGAAGATTGATAGGTTCCTTTCAATCTGAATTTATTCAATTCAGGATACTGCCGAGCAACCGTTATAGTAGAATCATACAAGGATTGATACACATATTTATCGGCTATATCTTTTTCAGCAGAAGTAGGGTTATTTGGACTTGTATAAAATTGCTTTCTCAGGTGTGAACCAAAAGGCTCACGAACTGAAAAAATAATTCTTCCATTGGAAGAACGAGCAGTTATCCCTTCAATAAAATCGAATATTCCATCTGATTGATTATCCATTTGCTGATTCAATCTATCTAAATTCAATACTTTAATTAATGGAATTTTTTCTATTTTTCCTTCACCCAAATAATTGGTTAAAGCACCAGATTCTTCCGTATTTTCATACACAACATCCAACACAAAACCATCTCTACTCATTTGATAAGCCCCTAAAGCATAGATGTTTTTCATCATCAAATGCCAGTTAGGAAGTAAGGGAGTGAAATTTGTTCCTTTCAATAATTTTACAATTAATGCATCTGGTGCATTCGGACCTGTTGAAGTTAATTCTCCAACCTGAAAAGTTTGACTTCCAACTGTATACTGAAAAGCAACTGCTAAAACCTCATCATTATTTAAAGCCTGATTCAAGGAAATATACCCTAGTTGGTTATGTATCGTAAATTCTGATTCTGACAATTTTCTGGCTCTTTCCAACTTCTCAAAATCTTGTCCGTTAGCCAAACCTCCTTGTAAAGAACTATTTACTTCATTAATATTTCTAATGTTTGCATAGTTGGTAAGTAAATTCTGATACATATTATTAGAAGCGTACTCGTATGCTGGACTAGAAGAGGGGCTACCCATAACAGGATATTGATCGTATTGACCTCCCCAGTTTAAATCCTGAACAAAAGTAGAATTATGAATATTTTGAGAATTTTCACCCAAATCCAAAAAGGAAACAATGTTACGCGTATCCTTAGTTGTACCGGTTTTGTTGGTTACCCATACCTCAACTTTTGTAATGTTTACCATTGAATTCACAAAAGGCAAGTTGGCTAAGGCTACATCATAATTATCCTTAAAATAATGTGCTAAAAAGAAGTGCTTATTTGCCTCATACTGGTCAGCATACACATCAAATTCTGAGGTTTGCGCACCACCACTTACTTCAATTTCGGAAGTAGTACTTTTTTGTTGTGTCAAAATACCGGTAATGGTTGTTCGCCCAAACTGCAATTGTGTTTTAAAACCAAAAAGCGATTGGCTACCCGTAATTAAAGTTCCGTTTAACGGCAAACTTACATTCCCAACTTCTATCTTTTTTATTATTTCGTCCTCATAACCTGTGTACTCCAATTTCATTTGATTCTCAAAATCAAAAGTACTTTCAGTATTGAAACTAGTGGTTAATTTTAATTTATCCCCAATCTTACCAATTACATTCATTTGGATTTTCTCCTGGAAATCGAAAGAGGTTGTTTTTCTCTGCTCTTCTGGCAAGGAAGGATTGTCGAGTCTATTAATCTTCAGTCCAAAAATAAGTTCAGCAGAACCTTGAGGGCGAATATCAACCGCATTACCTCCGAAAATTCTATCAAAAGTTTGACCTGGAATGTATAATTTAGGTAAACCTAAAGCTGATGTTTGATTTCCTTTTCGTTCCCCTGACTTTAAATTCCAGTATTCGGAAATAGATTTATTCATTTTATAATCCTGGTATTCCTGAAAGTTGAAAACTCTCTCTTTACCAATATTTAAGCCACCAATTTTATTTTGAATATAATATTGATTAGTCGTAAGGTCGTAAGAAACTTGATCGTAAAAATTAGGAGGAGTATGCATAAACATCCCTCCACTTTGGCTACCCGAAAAAGGGTACACTAAAGTAGTATCGCTAGTCGATTGAGCCCACAAAGTTGCATTTGCAAAAATAAATGCAAAAACAAATACGAATAACTTATGGTTTTTATTGCTTTTCAATTCCTATTAAAGTAATTACATTTGGCTCAATGCCGTTCTCACTAAATCCTCAACACTTACAATATCAGGGTTTGATTTCAAGACTTTATTAATCTTACTTTCCGCCCCTTTTTTCGCAAATCCTAACGCTAGTAATGCTGATAACGCTTCTTCTTTGATAGTATTGTCTATTGCATCAAACAATAAATCGGAGGTAGGCATCCCTTTTGCCACTTTATCCTTCAGGTCAATAATAATTCTTTGTGCCGTTTTCGCCCCTATCCCCTTCACACTCTGCACTGCAGCTACATCAGCAGTAGTGATGTGGTGTATTATTTCTTGTGGAGAAAAAGTAGACAAAATTATTTGTGCTGTACTTGGTCCTACTCCTGAAACCGAAATTAAATTTCGGAATAAATGGCGCTCACTCTCTTCATAAAACCCAAATAAAGTATGAGAATCTTCCTTTACTGAAAGGTGAGTAAATAACTTACAAAATTCCTTATCAATAGCCGAAAAGGTTTGCAATGAGATTTTGATTTTATACCCCAATCCATTGCAATCTATCACTACATAAGTTGGTGTTTTCTCAACTAATTTCCCTTGAATATGTGTTATCATTTTTTAATTTGTGCATCAACAACCGAAAGGGTTACCATATTAATAATTTCACGAACGGTACATCCTAATTGCAAGATGTGCACTGATTTTTTCATTCCTACCAAAACAGGGCCAATCGAGTCCACCTCAGCAATTTCTTGTATTAGTTTATAGGCTATATTTCCTGCTTCTAAATTAGGGAATATCAAAGTATTCGCGCTCTCTTCAGCAAGAGGGGAAAAAGGGAATATGCGTCCAGTCTTTTCAGTATCTAAAGCAAAATCAGCTTGAATTTCTCCATCAACCACTAAGTTAGGATGTTCCTTTTTTATAATTTCAGCAGCCTTTGCCATTTTGGAAGAATTAGCAGTTCTAGTAGATCCAAAGTTAGAAAATGATAAAAGAGCCAATCTTGGTTTTATTCTAAATTGCTTTACCGTTTTCGCAATCATCACTCCAATCTCTGCAATTTCTTCAGCTGTTGGATTCAGATTAATTGTTGTATCCGCTAAGAATAAAGTTCCTTTTTTAGTTTGCATAATATACATTCCAACAACCTTGTTTACTCCTTCTTCTTTCCCAATAACTTCAAGGGCAGGTTTAATTGTACTTCCATAATTCCTAGAAATCCCTGATATCAATGCGTCAGCATCTCCCATCTCCACCATCATTGAACCATAATAATTACGCTCACGCATTAATTTTCTGGCTTCAAATTGAGTCATTCCTTTTCGCTTTCTTTTTTCCCAAAGCACATCACCATATTCGTAGCGTTTGGCATCTTGTTTCGGATCCTTAGGATCGATAATACAAACATCATCAAGCTCAATTGAAAACTCTTCAATCAAATCCAATATCTTTTTTCTTCTCCCTAGTAGGATTGGTATAGCAATTCCGTCATCTTTTACTTGCTGTGCTGCCTTTAATATTTTGTAATGTTCTGCTTCAGCAAAAACTACTTTTTTAGGATTTCGCTTAGCACGAGCTGTTAAGGTTCTGATTAGTTTGTTGTCCAAACCTAACCTCTTTTTTAAACTTTCTCGGTATTTATTCCAATCCTGAATTTCTTCTTGAGCAACTCCTGAACGAACTGCTGCTATTGCAACTGCAGGAGCAACTGCTGTAATCAACCTTGGGTCCAAAGGTTTTGGGATAATATATTCTGGTCCGAAAACTAATGTATTGTCATCATAGGCCAAATTAATTTCATCCAATACTGTTTCCTTAGCCAAATTAGCAATCGCCTTTACAGCTGCTAATTTCATACTTTCATTAATCTCAGTTGCTCTCACATCCATTGCACCTCTGAAAATATAAGGAAAACCAAGTACATTATTTACTTGATTAGGATGATCGGACCTTCCTGTCGCCATAATAATATCATCACGAGAAGCCATAGCTTCTTTGTATGGAATTTCAGGATCAGGATTCGCTAAAGCAAAAACAATTGGGCGTTTCGCCATAGACTGTATCATCTCAATAGAAACAATATTTCCTTTTGACAAGCCTAAAAACACATCTGCATTTTTCATTGCATCCTCCAAAGAATCAACTCTTTTTTTGGTAGCAAAAAATAACTTCCTACCCTCTAGTCCTTCTCTATTTTGTTTTATCACACCCTTGCTGTCAAGCATGATAATATTTTCTTTTTTCGCTCCTAACGCCAAATATAGTTCGGAACAAGACATTGCTGCAGCCCCAGCCCCATTCACTACAATTTTAACTTTTTCAATTTTCTTTTTTACAATTTCCAAAGCATTCAAAAGAGCTGCTGAAGATATGATGGCAGTACCGTGTTGATCATCATGCATAATAGGAATATTCAATTCCTCTTTCAATCTTTTTTCAATCTCAAAACATTCTGGAGCCTTTATGTCTTCCAGATTAATTCCACCAAAAGTAGGCGAAATTGCTTTTACTGTCTCCACAAACTTATCCACATCAGTAGCATCTACTTCAATATCAAAAACATCAATATCTGCAAAAATCTTAAACAACAAACCTTTTCCTTCCATTACAGGTTTTGATGCTTCAGGACCAATATCGCCTAATCCCAGTACAGCTGTACCATTGGAAATAACAGCAACCAGATTTCCTTTTGCAGTGTATTTATATACATCATTTTTATTCTTTTCTATTTGCTTGCAAGGCTCTGCTACTCCTGGCGAATACGCCAAAGACAAATCCCTTTGTGTAGCATATTTTTTTGTTGGTACAACTTCAATTTTTCCAGGCCTTCCTTCAGCATGATATGCTAAGGCTTCCTTCTTACTTACTTTCTTTGCCATAAATCTATTCTGTCTATTAAGTGCAAATTTAATGATTTGATTCTATCTAGCACCATAAAAAAGAAAACCCTGCACCTAAGTGCAGGGTTTTAAAAATTATCTGTTTTTATTTTTTACTTTACTATCAATTTTTTGATTGAAACAACTTCAGAATTTACCACCAAATTTCCAAAGTAAATCCCTTTGGTCATATCTGATAAATCAAGTTTTTTAACTCCTGCTTCAGTAATAATAATTTCTTTAACTTCATTCCCTAAAATGTCGATAATTATTAGCTGAGCAGAACCCTCACCATTATAAGTAAAGTGCGTTAATCCACCAGCAGGATTAGGATAAAAATCACTCATTTCATTAAGTGAAGGATATTCATCAATTGCAGTAGATTGACTACAATCGTAAGTTATCGTTACACAAGTTTGATCACTAGGATTATTTTCATCATAAAAGCAGTACTCAACAGTTGCGATTCCATAAATTCCACCACCATTATAGTATCCACTATGAGCATCAAGATCAGAGTTAGCATACGTAATATCTTGCCCTGGAGCAAGTGTAGCTGAAGCACTTGGACTAGTCGCGCTTGCAGGGTAGCATGCTCCTGCAAAACAATAATTAGATCCTTGAAAAGAAAGTAATCCTAATGGTAAAGTAATGTTTGTTTTTTGACACACAACATCAATTGAATTAGCAGAAATATTTTTTACATCCAAATGATGCTCAATTTGAATATTTGGATCACCAAAAAATATAGTGTCCCCTGTAATTTCCAAACTTTGTGCTGCAACAAAACTAATTTGAGTAATTACTAGTATAAAAAGTAGCGTTTTTTTCATGATATTATTTTTAGCAAATATACACTATTTATCTTAAACTTTATTTGTTTTTGAACACATAAGACACTATATAAAAACTTTTCCAATTCCTATATTATTTGTATATTTGGCGAATTATTTAATTAAAAAAACAAACAATGAAAAAACTCCTTACACTTGCTTTAATTCTTACAACAGCAATAGGACAAGCTCAAATCTTTTCAGAAGATTTTAACGCAGGAATCCCTGCAACCTTTACACTAACTGATGTTGATGGATTGACACCAAACAACCCTGATTTTACAAGTGCATTTGTAGCAATGACTGGACTAACTGGGCAGGACTGTGCTGCAAGTACATCATGGTTTGTACCTACAGCAGGAGTTGCAGACGATTGGATGGTAACCCCTGCAATTATATTACCAAATACAGCCGCACCTATTAGTTTACAATTTGATGCTCTTGGATATGAGCCAAACTTTCAAGATGGAGTGGAGGTATATGTATCAACTACTGGTGCAACTCCAGCTGATTTTACAGGAACTGCTCTATACAACTCAACAGCAACTGGAGAAACAACAACTTGGACAACAAGATCTATTGACTTAACTTCTTATGCTGGCCAAACTATATATATTGCATTCCGCAATAACTCTAATGACAAAAATATCTTAGGAATTGATAATATTGTTGTAATTGAATTATTAGATGATAATGCTGAACTAGTTTCTGCAAATATTGACAATATTATAGCCGGGAATAGAACAGTTGATATTATTGTAAAGAATATTGGAGGAACAACAATCAACTCACTAAATATTGAATGGGATTTTAATGGAGGTGCTGTAACTTCATTACCTATAAATGGATTGAATTTAGCTACAGGACAAACACATACTGAGACTATAAATCTAGGACCCCTTGCAATCGGAGGTCCTTATGCTTTTAATTCTACAGTTACTCTTGTAAACGGAAATACTGACCCAGATATGAGTAATAATTCTATCGCTACTAGCTACACTATAGTTGAAATGATTCCTAACTGGACAATGACTGATTCATACGGAAACTCTTGGACTTTACATGATGAATTAGCATCAGGGAAAATGGTTGTAATTGATTTCTTTGCATCTTGGTGTGGACCTTGCGCATCTTCAACTCCAGAACTTAATACTTTGTATGTTAACCATACAACAAATGGAAATAATAACCTTAATGTTTTTGGGATTACTATTGAAGCTACTGACAATAATAGTATTATTAATAATTTAGGATGGGGAGGTTCTTACCCTAAATTTGAGCACACACAAACAAATGAAGATCAATGGCAACACTACGCTAACACGCTAGGATTAAATCCAGGTTCTGGAATTCCTTTCTTTATTATGATTTGTCCAAACAAAAATGACCCTGGAAATAGTACAATAGTACAGTCTGACGCAGGATTTGGAGCAGGAATGTTTAATACTAATTATGAAACGAAATTTGGGGCGTGCACATCTGCAGACAATACAGGTACTACTACTGTTAACGATATTGCTTCAAACTTTTCAGTTTACCCTAACCCTGTTAAAGATGTATTAACGATTGAAGGAAACTATACATCAGCTACTATTTATGATGTATTCGGTAAATTAGTATTAACTACTGACAACCAAAAAACTATTGATGTTTCAGCTTTAAGCAATGGTGTTTACTTTGTAAATATCAATAATAAGAACACAACTACTGTTAAGAAAATTACTGTAGCTAAGTAATTTACAACAACATACAGCTTATAAAAAACCCTGATAAATAGTCAGGGTTTTTTATTACCCTATAAATCAGATATTATTATTAAGTTAGCCAACTATAAAACACAATTAAAATGAGAAAACTATTTTTAACTATAACTGCAATTGCACTATTTTCAACACTAAGCATTGCACAGACAAGAACCTTGCCTTCAGTAAATGTAAAAACGCTTGACGGAGGGAGCATAAACATTACAGAATTAGAGAATGATGGTAACCCAATCGTGATTAGTTTTTGGGCAACATGGTGCAAGCCTTGTAAAAAAGAATTAAATACTATTGCTGAAGTTTATGAAGATTGGCAAGATGAAACAGGCGTAAAAGTAGTTGCTATTTCAATTGACAATTCTAGGTCAATGGCTAAAGTAGTACCTTATGTAAACGCATCCGACTGGGACTTTGAAGTTTATTTGGACCCAAATGGTGACCTAAAAAGAGCTATGGGAGTGTCTACTGTACCACACACTTTTCTACTAAATAGTAAGAAAGAAATAGTATGGCAACATAAAGGATATGTGGACGGAGATGAAGATGAACTTTTGGAACAAATTGAAAAAATAGCTAAATAATGATGAAAAAAATAAGCCTTACACTTGCTATTTTGTGCATAACTATTGTCAGTTTTGCACAAAATAATAGTGGCGAATTTCATGGTGACTTTGACTTAAATATGCAAAGTTATCAGGAGGACGAACTCATTGGTGCAAAAGCTGCAGAGGAAATTGTACTTAATAATTCCTACCTAAACATAAACTACACAAAAGGAAATTTTGCAGCAGGTTTGCGATACGAAAGCTACTTAAATGCACTTTTGGATTTTGATGATGATTATAAAGGTAATGGAATTATGTTTCGCTATGCAACTTACACAATTGACGGGTTAGAAGTAACTGCCGGTAATTATTACGAACAAATTGGAAGCGGATTAATTTTCAGAAGTTATGAAAATAAAGGACTAGGACAGGACAATGCAATGGATGGAGTTCGCTTAAAATTCAGTCCAACAAAAGGAGTTTATTTAAAAGGATTTATCGGGAAAAGCAGAACTTATTTCACTTATTCTGATGGAGTAATTAGAGGAGCAGATGGAGAGATAAACCTTAATGAAGCATTGAACTTTGAGTCAAAAACAAAAATAATTGTTGGACAAGGATTTGTAAGCAGATTTCAACCGGACATTAATCCTAAATTTGAGTTGCCTAAAAATGTTGCAGCTTACTCAAGCCGCTTAAACATTATAAATGGAGGCTGGAATTATTCAGGAGAATACGCTACAAAACTAAACGACCCTATCGGGTCATTAACTGCTGAGGGAAATAATTATGCTAAGGGAAGTGCCTTAATGAACAGTCTTTCGTATTCCAAAAGAGGCTTTGGTATTATTGCAGAAATGCACAGAGTTGACCACATGGAATTTCGTTCAGAAAGAGCACAAGAAAAACAATACATCATCAACTATATCCCTACTTTAACCAAGCAACACACTTACACTCTACTTGCTTTGTCTCCTTGTGCAACTCAGCCAGAAGGTGAGTTCGGAACACAAGTTGATATCTTTTACAAAATAAAGAAAGGAAGTTTTTTAGGAGGTAAATACGGAACAAAAATATCATTTAACTTTTCAAGAATTAATGCTTTAAATGGTGGTAGTTCATTTTTGAATGATGATACAGAACACACGCCAATGTTGATTAGCATTAAAGGAGAAGAACTTTATTTTAAAGACATAAATTTAGAAATCTACAAGAAAATTAACAAAAAAATTAAAGTAACTGGAGTACTTGCAAAACAATCCTACAACAAAGATGTATTGGAAGGGAAAACACCTGGAACTTACGGGACAGTTAAGTCCACTATTGCAATTGCTGATATCAGCTATAAAATAAAAAAAGGACACACTATTCGTGTTGAGTTACAAGAACTATTAGCTGACGGAGGAGAAGGGTCTTGGAGTATGGGGCTAGCTGAATACACCATTTCTCCGCATTGGTTTTTTGCTGTGCAAGACATGTATAACTGGGGAAATTATGATGTAAAAAAACAATTACATTATGTAAATATTAACTGTGGTTTCCTGAGCGGGTCTAACAGATTTGCCATTGGTTATGGAAAAAAAAGGGCAGGAATATTCTGTGTCGGAGGAGTGTGCAAGGAAGTTCCTTCATCTAACGGATTTAGTTTAACAATCTCATCAAGTTTTTAATTATGAAAAATATAATCACACTTTTTAGCTTTATTTTAATTATCACATCTTGTGATGTAGTGGAAGGACCTTATTTAATTGATGATGGAGGAATTACTCCAATTGACACCTCAACAAATACTTATGTTAAAAAAGTCTTAATTGAAGACTTTACAGGACACACTTGCCCCAACTGCCCGGCTGCAGCTAGAGAGCTAGAAGCAATACATGAAGAATATGGAGATCAAATTATTGGAATGGCATTGCATGTTAGCGCTACATTTGCAAGACCCCCTACACATGAAGCCCCAAAATTTCAATATGATTTTAGAACAATATGGGGAGCTAATTGGGATAACTTCTTTGGCATTTCTGACATTGGACTACCAAAAGGAATGGTGAATAGAGTAGGATATCCCAATGACTATAAATTAGGGAAAAATGAATGGTTAGCTGTTGTAATTACAGAACTAGAAAAGGAAATTGATTTTGGTATTAATATTACTACAGCTATTAGTGGGGGTAACGGAGCTATTACTATCAACACTGAACTTTTGAATACTATTGATGGGGATTATAATTTGGTAGTTTGTTTAACCGAAAGTAATATCATTAATTGGCAAAAAGACGGAACAGAAAATATTGAGGATTATAAACATAATCATGTACTCAGAACCGTACTTACTGATGATGCATTAAGCACATCTTCTACCTATACTTCAGGGGATAATATTCCTAAATCAATTACAATTAACTTAAGCACTTTGGAACAATACAATATTGATTATTCTGCAAATACTGCTGAGGCAGGAAACGGAAATGCAGGAGGATGGGTTGCTGAAAACATATCAGTTATAGCCTATATTTATGACAATGCTACACAAGAAATTGTACAAGTAGAAGAAGTACATTTAATTAACTAATAAACTTAACATTATGAAAAAAATATTACTAGTATGTACCGCAATTTTGATGAGCTACTCATCATTTAGTCAAATTACTTTAAACAATACTGAAGATGCTAATGAGTTTTTGCAAGCCTATTTATCTCCGCTTGGGGAAAGTTTAGGAGCAGGACTAAATAATGGATGGTACAATACAGCTAAACCTCATAAACTAGGAGGGTTTGATTTAACATTTACTTTAAATACTGTACTTGTTCCTAAGTCAAAACAAAGTTTTAATCCTGATGAATTAAGCAATTTTTCTTCAGATAACACTAGCACTCCTACCATTCTTGGAAGTGGAGATGGCGCAACTATTACCTATAATGGTATCGAGTTTACTATGCCTGAACAAGGAACAGCATTAAAAGCCTTACCTATACCTATGCTTGGAATAGGAATAGGCTTAATTAAAAAAAGTGAGCTAGACATTCGTTATATCCCTACTTACAAATACAATGCTGGATTTGCAGGGAAAGGCTCAATCGAATTATGGGGAGTAGGCTTGAAACATGATATTTTACAATGGATTCCTGTAGTTGGTGATGCATTACCAATGAGCTTATCATTACAAGCTGGGCACACCAGTTTAAACACACAATTTGAAATTGAAAGTCAAGGTGTCGCTCAAGAAGTTGAGTTAGATGTAAAGGCAACAACAATAAATCTAATTGCTTCAAAAAAATTATTAATGTTTACTGGTTATGCAGGAATTGGGTACAATACTACTACTACTACATTTAATGGGAAAACTAACTTTCAATTAGGGGTTGGGTCACAAGTTTTAGATTTTGATGTCCCTTTAGAAATGAAGTTTGAATCTCAAAATGAATTCAGAGCTAATATCGGATTCCGTTTTAATATTACAGTAATTGCATTGCAAGCCAATTATACATTCTCGAAATACCCAACAGCAACAGTTGGAATTGGCGTTAGTTTAAGATAAAATGAAAAAAATTATTGCCATTCTTATTTGTGTTATTGCTATAAATGCTCAGGCACAAAACTTTGGAGGAGGAATTATTTTAGGACTAAGTACATCACAGGTTTCTGGAGATAAATTAGGTGGATTTAATAAAGCTGGAGTATTAGTTGGAGTATTTGCTAATAAATCTCTTTCTGAAATTCTTAGCATACAAATGGAAATGACTTACATACAAAAAGGAAGTAGGAATCCTAATAATACTGACATACATGAATATGATCTAAATTATCTTGAAATCCCATTCTTTTTAAAGTATCAAACAAAATATCAGTTAAAAATTGAAGGTGGATTTTTAACAGGAATTCTAATCAATCAAACGGAAAGATATTCAGATGGGATTAAATTAATAAATATGTCTAACGGAAATTTTAACAAGTTTGATTTTGGTGTTGGGCTAGGTATAGATTATTCACTTACAGATAAACTAACACTTAATAGCCGAGTTAGTAATACCTTATATTTTAGTCCCACAAGAGAATATTCTGTTCAAACATTTATCAATAGAGGTAATTACAATTCAGTATTAAGTTTCGCTTTGCACTACATACTATAATGTCTAAAAAACACAAAATAATAGTAGCCATAACAGGTGCAAGTGGTTCAATATATGCCAAAGTACTTTTGGATAAACTTGTCCAATTAAACAAGCAAATAGAAGAAGTTGGCGTGTTGATGAGCGACAATGCAAAGTATGTTTGGGAAACTGAATTAGAAAATAAAAACTATAATAATTACCCGTTTACTTTTTACGATAAAATGAATTTTATGGCACCATTTGCAAGTGGTTCAGCAAACTTTGGGACTATGATAATTTGCCCGTGTTCTATGGGGACAATGGGAAGAATTGCTGCAGGGATAAGTAACGACTTAACAACCAGAGCTGCTGATGTTATCCTAAAAGAAAGAAGGAAATTAATAATTGTTGCAAGAGAAACGCCACTGAGTTTGATTCACATAAATAATATGAAAACAATAACGGAAGCGGGTGGAATTATTTGCCCTGCAACCCCTTCATTTTACAGTAAACCACAAACTTTTGAAGCCATAGCTGCTACCGTAATTGACCGAGTATTAACACTCAGTGGTTTAGAAAACACAGCATATAGTTGGGGAAGCAAGCAATAAAATTCTAATATTTGGGTTATTGTATTGTAAACAAAAAAACCTATGTTAGAATTCAGCAAAAAGATACTTCAGAAAGTAAGTTTCGACAAAATATTATTCAAAAAAGAATTACAGAAAAGTGCAAGATGGATTGGTAAAAATGAAATAATTACCTTAAAAGTTTGGGCACTTACCTCCTTTGCACAATACAGAGACACAATACTAGAGGTTTTTGATCAAGTTTCTTAAAACAAGTTTCCTTGGTCGGCTGATTTTGTCCTTCCAAGATGCTTAAAAGCCAACTCAGTTGCCTGCCTTCCTCTGGAAGTTCGCATTAAATAACCTTCCATAATTAGGAAGGGCTCATACACCTCTTCAATCGTTCCTGCTTGTTCTCCCACAGCTGTGGCAATAGTGGTAAGCCCAACAGGACCTCCATTAAATTTATCAATAATAGTAGTAAGGATTCTATTATCCATCTCATCCAAACCATGCTCATCAACATTCAAAGCCGTTAAGGAATATTGTGTGATTTTTCTATCAATATTTCCATCTCCTTTTATCTGAGCAAAATCACGAACACGCCTTAATAAAGCATTTGCAATCCTTGGCGTACCTCTACTCCTACCCGCAATTTCGATAGTAGCATCCTTTGCAATACTTACATCCAAAATAGAGGAAGAACGATTCACAATTTTAGAAAGTAAATCCAATTTATAATATTCCAAACGGGAGTTGATACCAAAACGAGCTCTCAATGGTGCGGTCAATAATCCTGAACGAGTGGTTGCTCCAATAAGAGTAAAAGGATTTATTTTAATTTGAACCGAACGTGCATTTGGTCCTGACTCTATCATAATATCAATCTGATAATCCTCCATTGCAGAATATAAATATTCCTCAACAATAGGATTTAACCTGTGTATTTCATCAATGAACAAAACATCTCTATCTTCTAAGTTAGTAAGTAAGCCTGCCAAGTCGCCAGGCTTATCCAATACAGGGCCAGAAGTAACCCTAATATTAACACCTAATTCATTGGCAATAATATTGGCCAAAGTAGTTTTTCCAAGTCCAGGAGGGCCGTGCAACAACACATGATCTAACGCTTCCTCTCTCTGTTTTGCTGCCTCAATAAATACTTCCAGATTATCTACAATTTTTTCTTGCCCCTCAAAATCTTCAAAGAGTTTAGGACGCAATACTTGTTCTATCGCTAACTCCTGTTCAGAGAAAGCTTCATTATCAGGGTTTAGATTTTTGTTCATGATAGCAGCAAATGTAAACAATAATTGACAAAAAAAGGGTCAGCAAAGCTGACCCTTAAGTTTTATATTAACAATACTGTTTAGGTATGTAAATGTTTACTTTCATCTAAGAAAGGATGATTCTTAGTTTCTAAAGGTTGTTTCGTTAATGAATTTAACACTAAGTAGATGAACAATCCTGCAAATCCTAATCCGATTCCAATCTCAGTAAAACCAATATGACCGTGTGTACCTAAAGTACCAGGAGTTACCAATAAATAAGAATTTAACCAATGACCTAATAGGATAATACAACCCACAAAAATTAATCTTCCATTGTTTCTTTTTGCATCTCTACTCATCAATAATACAATAGGAGCAATAAAGTTAATAAGCATTGAGAACCAAAATAAGAATTTATAGTTTTCAACCTCTAATCTGGCAGTAAAGTAGGTTACTTCCTCAGGGATATTAGCATACCAAATAAGCATAAATTGTGAAAACCACATGTAAGTCCATAGCAATGAAAAAGCAAAAATCCATTTTCCTAAATCATGAATATGATTCTCGTTTACATCTTGCAAATACCCTTGTCTTTTTAGGTAAAGTGTAAATAACAAAACAGTAGTAAAACCAATTGCACACCATTCAGCAAAAACATACCATCCGAAAATAGTAGAGAACCAATGCGTGTCAATTGACATAATCCAATCCCAAGAAGCCATTGCAGAACTTACTGCAAAAAATACCATGAACCAAGCTGAGGTATTTACTGATTTGAAGTGAATAGCCGTACCTCCTTCTCTATCTTCCAATACAGATAAGGCTCTTAATTTCTTAGCAAAATAATTCCATCCTAATAAGTAAATTATTGTTCGGATGATAAAGAAACTTGCATTTAAGTACGCTTCTTTTCCAGCAATAATCGAATCGTAATCTTCATGACCAACAGTCATAATACCTTCATGTAACCAGTGGTAAATATGATTCCAGTGCAAAATACTAGCCACCATGATGAATAACATAATTAAACTAAATACTGGCAAAGCTGCCATAATTGCCTCAGGCACTCTTTTCAATACGATTGACCAACCTGCTTCTGCTACATATTGTAGCGCCACAAAGAATACACCAAATACTGCAATTCCTATATAAAAATAAGTGTTAAATAATAATGCTGGCCAAGCTCCATGAGGATTTGAAACAAATCCGAAAACTAATGCAATCAATCCAATAGCCATCAATGCCATTGTAAAATTCTTTGCTTTTTTATCTATTGTAAACATGCTTTATCTATTTTTTATTTACCTAAATTCTGTAATTCTTCTTGTACATAAAGAGTGATTTTCCATCTTTCCTCTTCATTAATTTGTGTAGCATGAGGCCCCATAGCATTCAATCCGTAAGTAATGGTATGGAAAATATGACCTGCTGCTAATTCATTCATTGGCACACCTGCTCTTCTGTTAAGTTTCCCATCATTATAATGAGGTACTGCCGAATAGATTGCGTGTGTAATAGTACCGTCACCAGCACCAGTTGCACCATGGCAATGCTCACAGAACATTCCGTAAAGTGCTTTACCATCCTTCCTATTCTTTTCATTATTTTCAACTGGATTAACAGCTGAATTTCCTGCTGCTAAATAGCTTTCCAGCGTTCCATCATAGTTAAATGAAGAAAGATGTCCTCTGGCTACTGTTCCTTCAACAGGCATTAAAGCATTCATTCCTGTAATTGCATTTTCACCATAAGTTTCCAAAGATGGTGAACGGTACATATTAGGCATAAACTCATACCCAGGACTAGAATCACCTCCACAAGAAGAAAGGAATATAACTCCTGAAATAAAGGCTAATTTTAAAAGTAATTTATTCATAATTATGCGTCTTTTTCGTTAATTTCAGTAGCTCCAGTTTTTGTAAGCATTGCTTTTACATCTGCTACATTTCCTTCTACTTCAATTTCCATTAGGAACTTATCATCAGTAGTTCTTACATCAGGACTATCCGACACTCCACCTGGGTACAATCCATTTCTTATCAAATAAGTAATCGACATAAGGTGAGCTGCAAATAGTACCGTACATTCAAACATAATAGGAACAAAGGCTGGCATATTATGGTAGAAAGTAAAGTTTGGCTTACCACCAATATTCTGTGCCCAATCTACAATCATAATATTATAAATCATCAAAGCTCCTAGAGACAAACCTAAACAACCATAGATGAAGGCAGTAATTGCCATCCTAGTTTCCTTTAAGCCCAAAGCTTTATCCAAACCGTGTACAGGAAAAGGAGAATAAACTTCCTTTATTTCAATTTTATTAGCGCGAATTTCTTTTACTGCAGCCAATAAAACTAGCTCACAGTCAAAAATTCCGTATAGTGTATTTTTACTCATTATTTCTTATTTTTATATTCTGAACCAGAAGATTTAAGAATAGATTTTAATTCTGCTTGTGCAATTACTGGGAAAGTTCTTGCATACAAAAGGAACAATACAAAGAAGAAACCAATCGTTCCTAAGTAAATCCCAATATCAATAAAGGTAGGAGAGAACATAGACCATGATGAAGGTAAGAAATCTCTATGCAGAGAAGTTACAATAATCACAAAACGCTCAAACCACATCCCAATATTTACAAAAATTGACAATACAAATGTTGCTACAAATGATGTCCTAAGACTTTTAAACCAATATAACTGTGGAATAAGCACATTACAAGTCATCATAATTGCATAGGCCCACCAATAAGGACCAGTTGCTCTGTTCAAGAAAGCATATTGTTCAAACTCAACTCCTGAATACCATGACATGAAAAGCTCAGTAATATATGCTGTACCTACTAGCGTACCTGTAAGTAAGATAATAACATTCATGTACTCAATGTGCTTAATGGTAATATAAGCCTCTAAGTTTACTACTTTTCTCATAATGATAAGCAAAGTTTCAACCATTGCAAAACCTGAGAACAATGCACCCAACACAAAGTACGGAGGGAAAATTGTTGTATGCCAACCTGGAATAATTGAAGTTGCAAAATCCATAGACACAATAGAGTGTACCGAGAATACGAGTGGAGTTGCTAAACCTGCCAACACTAAAGATACCTCCTCAAATCTTTGCCAATGCTTTGCTTTACCACTCCAACCAAAGGAAAGGAAAGAATACAATTGCTTTTTCATTGGTGCAGTTTTCGCACTCATTCTATCTCTAAGCATTGCAAAATCAGGAATTAAACCAATGTACCAGAATACTACCGATACAGAGAAATAAGTTGAAATTGCAAATACATCCCAAAGTAAAGGAGAGTTAAAGTTTACCCAAAGTGAACCAAACTGATTAGGAATAGGGAATACATAATATGCTAACCAAGGACGACCCATGTGAATTAATGGGAAAAGAGCTGCTTGCGCTACTCCAAAAATTGTCATTGCTTCAGCTGAACGGTTAATTGACATTCTCCATTTCTGACGGAATAATAAAAGTACTGCCGAGATTAATGTCCCTGCATGCCCAATACCAATCCACCAAACAAAGTTGGTAATATCCCAAGCCCAGTTTACTGTTTTGTTCAATCCCCAAGCACCAATACCTGTACCAATTGTGTAAGCCATACAAAGCACTCCCCAAATGAACAATACTAATGATAATGAAAATAATATCCACCAATATTTATTTGCCTTCCCTTCTACAGGTCTTGCAATATCTCTCGAAATATCATGATAGGTTTTATTCCCTAAAATTAATGGATCTCTAATTTCTGATTCTTTTTGCATATCTATATATTAAGCTTTATTTCTAATTTTTGTTTGATAGAACACTGACGGATCAGTATTTAAATGTTCTAATAATGCATATGATCTTGTATCTTTTTTCATAGCTTGAATTTGATGGGTATCATCATTTACATCACCAAATACAATTGCGTTAGTAGGACAAGCTGATGAACAAGCCGTTTGAGCGTCTTTATCTGCAACTCTTGTTCCTGCTTTTTTAGCATCTAATTTAATTTCTTGTATCTTTTGGATACACATAGAACATTTTTCAATAACTCCTCTTGAACGAACTACAACATCAGGATTCAATACCATTTTACCATGGTCATCATTCATGTTGAAATCAAACTTATCGTTATCAGAATATTGGAACCAGTTGAAACGTCTTACTTTATAAGGACAGTTATTTGCACAATAT
>Ga0308021_10000364_pt1 | contig 21178 bp, 17 predicted proteins | sample Neamet351_FD_201296 | JGI IMG/M metagenome (GOLD analysis project Ga0308021, IMG submission 201296) | Marine microbial communities from water near the shore, Antarctic Ocean - #351 | ecosystem: Environmental > Aquatic > Marine > Unclassified | place: Southern Ocean | collected 2014-10-02
CGTGTTTGTAAAAAAAATGCCCTACTATATATAGATGGAACGCTTAGCCCTAGTTTAAATTGACAACATGAGTGTGTCCCACTAGTGGTGAGCTCCGATACCGAAAGTGAGGCCCTTTGTTAGGATAGTTGTGGTGGATCTTTCGATGATTTACTCATGTCTACGACTAGCTTACCCAGGATGGTGATTTCTTGAGTTCTAAGGCTATGCACATGCGCTATGATGGTTCCTTCCATTGGTTTGTCCGCCCTTTGAAGTTGCCACCATGGTGTTTAAATCGACCATTACGAATGTCCCTTTATGCTTACACAAGCCTCCTGAGGGTGTTTTCGTCCCACAAACTGGCAAGCTGTGTAGGTTAAACTAATTAGCTGTTACAAGGGCTTTAATGGTACAGGCATAAAAAGCCCCGAAACCCTTGTTTAGAGGGTTAACGAGGCTAATTATGAGTCTCAATAAGCACGCTTGAAACTCGTATGTGGTAATTGGGGGAGTCGAATCTTTACATAGAGGATAGCAATACATGTATTCTCAAATTTATATCGCTGTTAGGGTGCCAACTAGGGTGCCATAAAATTAATTCGACTAATTATAATAAGGCGCAATAAAGCTTCCATCCGGTAGGTATCTCTGTGTAGGTGTCTATTCATAATAAGACTCAATAATGTTACTAATAAAGCAATTAAAAAGTACTGATGCTATAAATAACGTGGTGGATTAACTATAATGTTACTAGTGAGTTAAGGTCTTAGACATAAAATTATTCACTCAATCTAGGGTAATCATATGGCTGGTTCAACTATTATAGAAGCGTCTGCAATTAACGGGCAAACATACTCTAGTTCTGGCCAATCTATTGAGATCATAAAAAACTCTGGAACTGACTACATAGACTCGCTTTTTAGTGACTATTATGAAGGGCCTCGTAAATGGAATACGGATCCATATTTAGATTCAAAATATTCTAAGGATGGTTCTATTGTTATCTCTTATAGCTTTGCTTCAGATACAGCGCTATACAGTCCTGATTGGTTTGCCATGCAAGATCACTCAGTAGTCTATGATCCTACGGCTTATAAAGAAACACAAAAAGTTGATATTAGGACTGCATTTACTGAGTTTAGTCAGTTCATAAATATTTCGTTTGTAGAGGTCAGTGAGAATAATAATAAGGTTGGAAGTATACGATTTTTTATTAACAGTTTGATTTCAAGCACTGAAGGAGTGATTGGTGATGCAGTAGGTGACCAGCCAGATAAAAACCCACAGGCGGGTGATATTATCTTTTCACCAAAATATGCGGACCTCTCATTTGGTCAAGGACTTGTTGAAGGTGCAGGCACGTACTCACCGTTTGCAGTTTTAACACATGAAATTCAGCATGCATTAGGTATCGAACATCCTGGAGACCACAGGACTATTTCGTTTCCAGAAGAAAAAATATTTACGAAATATACAGTCATGACAGGGATCGAGGGTGATGCCCAGCCATACCGGAAAGATGGTATTGAGTATGGGGTTGTACAGGCATCTATGGTTTATGACATAGCTGCCCTTCAATACCTTTATGGTGCAAATATGAGCCACAATAGTGGTAACAACACCTATTTTTACAAGCCAGATACGCCATTTATTGAAACGATTTGGGACGCAGGAGGCACAGATACGCTTGATTTCAGTAACTTTAGTAAAGCCAGCACGATAAGCCTAATTGGTGGTGAGTATTCGACGATTGGTTTTGACGTTGACTGGTCAATGAGTAACAATCTTGGCATTGCTTTTAATGCAACAATTGAGAATGCTTCTGGTGGAGCAGGAAGCGATAACATTACTGGGAATCCATCCGGAAATATTCTCAAGGGTAATGCTGGTGATGACACTATCAATGGTAAGGAAGGCAACGACCAACTTCATGGTGATGGTGGTAATGATTTTCTTTATGGTGATGGTGGCAACGACACCATATTTGCAGACGGTGGCTCTGACTCGATTGATGGTGGAGGAGGGATAGACACAATCAAGTACACCCTTTCACAGGCTAATTACATACTAGCTTTGGGCGAAACCAACTCAACTATAAAAGAAATAAGTACAAACACTAATGATAGTTTCAGCACTATTGAACGAATTGTATTTGCTGACAACGCAATTGCTCTAGACATTGATGGTGCTAACAGTGCTGGCGGCATCTACCGTACCTACAAAGCGGCGTTCAATCGGACCCCAGATAAAGGTGGCTTTGGATATTGGATTGATCGTGCTGATAATGGAGCTAGTGCCGTGCAGATGGCAGAAGGGTTCGTTTGGAGCGGCGAGTTTCAGACTCTCTACGGTGTAACTACCAGTGACAACTACCTCGTTGGTAATGATGTTGAGGCAGTCGTTGATTTGTTTTACCGAAATGTACTGGGTAGAGCGCCCGATCAGGGTGGTCTAGACTATTACGCATCTACTATTGTGGCTCAGGATAAAACAGGTGGCCAAGTATTAGCAGAAATAGCAGACAGCGCTGAGAACAGAACTAACCTGCTATCAACCCTTGAAAACGGTATGAATTATGACCTATGGGTGGCTTAGGCTTCACACGACTGTCAGAGTAGTTGTTAGCAAACTTATCTTTTATGCCTGCTAATGGATTGTGATGGATAACGCCGGTATTGACTGCAAACGTCATTATCTCGTTAAGCCGTTGGCATAGGCGCTTTACTGTCTCCGGGTTGCCGCGTGCTGCCGCTGGTTCAATGGCACTTATCGCCATGGGTGCGATAACTTCGCCTATTGGTCTCGAGCCAATGATGGGGAATATGTGACGTTCTAGTGAGCGCTATATGTCGAAGGCAAAGTTAGCCGTTACTATAGATCGCTTAACTTCAAACCATTGCCCGGCTATGGCTAGCAAAGTGCTTTCAGTGTCAAAAGTTGCCTTTTGTTTAATTTCGTCTCGGTAGGCTTGGGGATCAATGTTGTCAGCGAGTAACGATAAATACTTGTCTCGCGTGTCTCTGGCTTGTTTTAATGTCATGCCACGGTTGTAGCTCCCTAGGCTTAGTTTGATACGCTTGGCTGTATGTGGCTGTTTGTATCTAAGCATCCAATCTTTTGAGCCACTGGGTTTAATTCGCAAATAGAGACCGCCGCTATCATAAAGGGCGTATTCCTTGTCTGATGGTTTGGCTGTTCTTAGCTGGGTATCATTGAGTGGGGTGGTAGCTCTAGGCATAGTAAACCTCAGTTATTTTCTCACTTTAGGCCCCCTAGTTTTGTCCCCTGTCGGTTAGGAGGCCTACTCGGGGGCCTAAAAAAGTAAGATTCTAGATACACACTGAGAATGTATAAGGCAATAAAAAGCCCCAGACACCCTGTTTTATGGGGTGTTGGGGCTATAATTGGCCTCTTTGCAACTGCTTTAAACCTTTGTGTGGTGGAGGGATGGGGGGAGTCGAACCTTTTGTTATAGCCCTTTAAATACAATGTTTTCTTGGCAATTTAGGGGATTAGGGTACCTACTAGGGTACCTAAAAAACAATCCATCTAGGTAAAATAACCGTAGAGCCTGCTCTTCAGCCTTAGCAAACTAGAGGGGCTCTTAGTTAATAGTCCCACTTAAAAATGCAATACAAATCACTCCAAATCCTCTGACCAATAAAACCCTGGGTAGTGTTGGATTTGATCACAGACACCAAAACCATCGAATTCGCCATTAACACTAGCGCTTGGATCACTGCCAGAAGGGCCCCTTTCATCCAATCCCCAGCTGACGTTTACATCAGCTCCTTGGTCGATAAATTCAAAACTAGCCACTATACCTTTACCAACGCCATTCCAAGGCACAAATGAATCCTCTATCGTGGACTCAAGGCTGGTCAATTTGGTTTAATTCGTCTTTTCCACTCATGAATTCCTCCCCTAATCCCATACTGCGACTAGGATCTGTTATCTTCTAATCTATTTATTTCTTATTTAGTTAAATTTTATACATAAAACATAACACAGATTTAACTAGGAACATTTCTGAATTTATGTGATTGATTACCAGCATTTTAACTCCCTATTTTCGGAACCCAGAAACAAGCATCTGTCTTGGTGTTTGGGTCAGTCTATCGCCGCCTTGATCTGTTACAAGGACTGTCTCACTAATCGCGATACCCTCAGCAGACGTGTACATGTGAAAGACCATTCCGGATTGCAGCGTCCAGTCGCTGTTAGGTAAAAATACGTGGGAGAAATCGCTGGACCGAGGTGTCCTGCCGTACAATCCCAACATATAGCCTGATACATTTTCGTAAACTTCGCGCACGCCATCCTTAATCAATCCATTACGAAGCACTGCATCCACATCAGCAGCCACTTGCCCAGAGATCATCGCAGCGATTTGTTGATCTTGATGATAGATTAGAGCGTTAGTAATTGCTTCACTTTTGGGCAAGACCTTGCCGATAGCTATCGGGCGCATTAAGCGAGAACTATAACCTTGTACCTTCGGTACCAATTCTGCATGAAGGACGTCACCTTCTCGCAGAGGAACATCATCCAATTCAGCGTGGAGAAAGCCTGTACTGCCACGCCCTAGGCAAATCCGGCCAACCTGACCATCATCGCCGCCAAATTTCATATAACTTGATGCGGCTATGGCGCCCGCATCTCGTGATGTCATCCCAACGCAAATTTCGGAGCGAAGACGCTCCATTGATTGATCGGCTATTTTAGAAGATTGACGCAACGTATCAATTTCAGAGGTATCTTTTACGGCACGGATTTTATCACTTAAGCCTGGGTTAAAAACAAAAGTTGCATCTGGCAGCTCTGCGGATAACCGCGATAACATATGGGCGGTAAAGGAGTAGGAGGCGCTGTCAGTTAAAATTTTTGCAGAACCGAAATTTCTCGCTATAACCGAGTTGGCGACTTCCGTAATTGGGTCCGCCCAGTCATCAAAACCAATAACATTGTGCAGCCAGCTCCGCGAAATAACTTGTGGGGCATCAAGCTTGCGCACAACCGCCCAAATCGGGCCTACAACTGGTATCAGAACAGCCCGGTACATAGTTTCTGTCCCTTGATAGCCGGTAAGCCAGCCCATCAACTCTCCATGATCCGCTAGATAAAGGCTAGCACCCGCGTCAGCAGTTGCTCGACGGAGTTTATCTAGACGCCACTGAAAACAATCTGGGATATCCAAAGTTACATATCCCCGACAGGGCCACAAATATCGAGTATCAGCATCAAGTAGAGGCGCACTGCATCCAGATAGTCTTTCAGCTCAACCCGCTCATCAGGCATAGTGTTAAACTTCCCACCCGGTCCGCATACTATACCCTCCATACCCGCTTGGTGCAGAAAGTGCGAAGCATCAGTTCCAAAAAAACAAGCAGGAGCGATCGCACCTGTTGGCTGATTAACACCGCGCAACTGCTTATAAGCGTTATTTGTTGCACTTACGATACGCGAGTTTGTGTCAACCTCGAAAGGCAGCATTAAAGGCCGACCGGTCTCAGACTCTTCTGACTTGACGGACGCTCTTAACCCCGGGAATTCCATCTCAAGTTTGTTAAGTTCAACTCTAATATCTGCTAAAACCGAATCCTGTGACTGTGACGGTGAGTAACGGACCGTCCCTGTAAGACGTGCAAAGTCTGCGATTTGCGGAGGACGCCAGTCATGAAAATCACGGGATAGAGATGCCCTAATTGTTCCAATATTTGCCCGATTTACAGATTCATGTATAGCACTTTCAGCGCCTGAGAAGGTCATAGCATTCAACCGAGGTACTAATACCGAGGATGCTGAGATAACATCAACTGCATCTTCACGCTTAGATATATGTCGCGTCACTCCTTCCAACTCAACAATGATGACAAAGGCACCTGCATGCAAAGTTACGGCGGCGACATCGGTAGGTTCACAATTGACGAAGTAATCCGCATGCACGCCCTGTTCGATTGCTCGAACCGTACCAATACCTCCTTGTAATTCACCAACAACATAGGTCAGGACCACATCTCCGGCAGGCCGCAACCCTGCCTTAACCAAAGTCCGCACTGCTGAGAAATAAGCTGCGTCGCCGGCCTTCATATTGGATACGCCAAGGCCAAAAATACAACCGTCTTTAACCAACCCACTCCAGGGATCAACGCTCCAGCCTTCCGTGACCGGGTTCGTATCCAAATGACCGTTGAACAAGAGACTTTTACCGCCACCCGTTCCTCTTAGTGTGCCAATCGCGTTGACCCTATTCTCAGCGACAGGTTGTAACTGAGCATCCAGCCCAAGATTTACCATTTCATCGCGCATAAAGGTAGCTAAAGCAATTTCACCTTCAGTTTCTGTATAGCTTTTGTGTTGGATCATTTTTGCCAGGAAATCAATACTTTCCTGCTCATCGATCAATTCGACTATGTTTTTGACTGACAGCATTATATATACTCCTAATTATATAGGTGGCGACGAATTTGGGGTGCTCCATATAGGAGGAACGGCCATCAAAGAACCGGCATCTAGGTGGCACTGGATCCAGTGGTCGGGCCCAATATCTCTTCGATAGGGCTTCTCAGTCTCACAAATAGTACCAATACGATGGGGGCAACGACTTGCGAAGGGGCATCCCAGTACACGACCAATCCGGCTTGGCAAACTTCCTTCTAAGCGAATGCGTCTGAATTCTAAATTTGAGTCCAAAACAGGCGCCGAACTGAGTAAGGCTTCTGTATATGGATGATAGGGAGGAATTCCTATCTTATTGGCTGGTCTGATTTCAACTACTTCTCCAAGATACATGACAGCAACGCGGTCCGCGATATGACGTAATAAATTCAAATCGTGTGTAATAAACAAATATGATATACCCGTTTGTGCTTGAATTTTACGCAATAAATTGACAATCGAGGCTTGAATCGAAGCATCCAAACCAGACGTGATTTCGTCGCAGATAATAACTTCTGGTTCAGCAGCCAATGCCCGCGCAATGGCAATACGTTGTTTCTCTCCACCTGAAAGCTCATGAGGATACCGGGACGCAAAATTGGCGGGCAAATTAACGGTTTGCAACAATTTTTCGATCCTGTCTGATAGATTACCTGAAGTATCGCTCTGATAAAGTTTCAATGGGCGAGATAAAATAGTTGCAATCGATTGCCTAGGATTTAAAGAAAGGTCAGGGTTTTGGAAAATGATCTGAACCCGCTTGCGATATGATTTTCCCATGTGGCCAAGAGAGTGAACGGGTGTGTCACCAAGAAGAACTCTTCCCTTAAATTCGCGCAACCCGACCAGAGCCTTTGCCAAGGAGGATTTTCCACATCCAGATTCTCCGACCAACCCTAAGGTTTCACCACCATGCAAAACCAAGTCTACATTGTTAACAGCGTGAATTATTTTGGACTCTCGTCCCATCAACCGAGCAAACAAATCTGGTCGGCCAATTTCCACAGAAAGGTTTTCCATAGACAATCGCCGAACACGCTCTGTAGCTGCACCCTTAATAGTTGGCGTTTCATCATTGGAATGAATTTTTATTGAGAGGGCTGATTCCCAGTAGGGGCAGGCCACAGCATGCTCATTATCTGGCACTAGGTCAATCGGCTCTTTCCAACATTTTTTGGTGGCAAATTGGCACCGTTCTGCAAAGTTACAGCCAATGATAGGAACAGTTCTATCTGGCAATGATCCTGCAATGGAAACAAGTGGCTGGTTTTCCTCTCCTAAAGATGGCGTAGGTAGGCTAGCCAACAACGAACGTGTATATGGGTGACGGGGTTCGGCATATAATTTCTCAACAGACCCTATCTCCAAAATCCGTCCAGCGTAGATAACAGCAACTCGGTGTGCAATCTCACGAACCACGCCAAGGTCGTGAGATATAAATAATGCCGATACACCAGTCTGTTTTTGCAACTCACGAAATAGATCAAGTATATTCACTGCTGTCGTTGCGTCTAAAGCAGATGTTGGTTCATCAAATAAAATAAGTTCAGGGTTACAGGCGAACGCTAACGCAATAACCGCCCGCTGCTTTTCTCCACCAGACACCTCATAGGGAAATTTGAGCGCCATCGTACTCGCATCTGGCAGGCCAACCATGCTGAGCAAACGGTGCGTTTCTTTTATAATGTCGCCAGGCGCAAGGTCGCTGTGTCGATTAAGTGTTTGCCTGAAGTGTTCTCCCAAGGTCAAGGTGGGGTTTAGCGATCCACCCGGATCCTGAAAAACCATGGCGATCCGTTTACCTCGAATCTCATTCAGCCCTTGCTCGTCAAGATCACACAAAGAATCACTGCCCAACAGCATGTCACCTGCTTCACCAGATGTTCGCCCCTGTAAAGCGCGCATAATGGCTAAAGCTAATGTGCTTTTACCAGAACCTGACTCACCAACCAAACCAACAACTTCACCACGACCAATATCAAGATTGATGTCATCGAGGACTTTGAGAGCTCTCTCGCCTTCGCCGAAAGAAATGGAATATCCCTGTATCCTTAATGTTTTAGTAGCATCCATACTATTATCAATTCTTTGGGTTGAGAGCATCACGCAGAGCGTCCCCTAACAGGTTAAACGTTATGGCGACGATGGCGATGGACAGACCAGGCCAAAATATCGCCCATGCATTTCGAAACATAAATGCCCGGCCTTCAGAAATCATGAGCCCCCATTCTGGAGAAGGTGGCTGTGACCCTAAGCCTAAAAAACTTAACGTCGCCAGCAACATAATTGCAAAAGCCACGCGAATTGTTGCCTCAATAATAACTGGTGCTAACATATTTGGGGCAATTTCACGTGACATGATCCACATTGTGGATTCTCCTCGTGCAACAGCGGCGGATACATAGTCGCTGGTTTTGACAGATAAAGTGACGCTCCTCGCTATTCGTGCCATCCCTGGCGAGAAAGCAATACCAATTGCTATTACAGCATTGATGCCGCTTGGGCCAAGGACAGTGATAATCAGAAGCGCAAATAACAAGCTGGGTATAGCCATTAGTGCATCAACAAACCGCATTACAAGTTCGTCAATACGTCCCCCAAGATATCCAGAAATAATGCCAAGTATGCCACCGGCAACTGCGCCTATAAGAGTGGCTATAAGACTCAGGAGAATAGTTGTTCTGGCGCCCCAGAGGATGCGACTTAAAATATCACGACCAAATTGGTCTGTGCCCAAAAAAAAATCAGTTGAAGGGCCAAGCAAACGGCTTTTAACATGAAACGTTTCTGGATCATAAGGAGCTAGTAAAGGACCCAGAGCCACCTCAACAATTAGAATTGTAAGGAGCACCGCACTGACAATGCCTTGTGGTTGACGGAAAAATCGTGAAGTAAAATCAGACATATTGAATCCGCCTATCAAGATAAACATATGCCATATCAGCGGCCAGGTTTGCGATCGCATAAGTGAAAGCCATAACCAGGGCTCCGGCCTGGATCATTGGTAAATCACGTTCCTGAATAGAGACAATAAGTAATCGGCCAATGCCGGGAAAAGCAAAAATTTCTTCAACAACAATAATACCACCAATCAAATATCCCACATCCAAAGCCAGAACGGTTATGGTTGGCAATAAGGAATTACGCAGCGCGTGGCGAAACAAAACGGTGGTTGCTGAAAGGCCCCGCAATCTGGCTGCTAAAACATAATCAGTCTGCAGGGCATCAGCCATTTCAGATCGAACCATTCGCATCACATGAGCTGTTAAGACGATAGCAAGAGTGATGACTGGCAATGAAATATGCCACAGGCCGTTCCAAAAACTTTCTGTGATGGGCACATAACCACTGGCTGGAAACATACCAATTTCAGGTCCTGTCAACCAAACTAGAAGCAGCGTTGCCAAAACAAATTCAGGAAGTGATATTCCAACGTAAGATATAAGACTAACCACAAAGTCAGTCACTTTTCCCCGGTGAACTGCAGCAAGAACGCCAAGTGGAATCGCTATAATGACCACGGCCAGCAAGGAAAAAGCTGCAAGAATTAAGGACCGTCCAAGTGCTTGAAAAATCGTATCTGAAACGGGAAGTCCTGAACGCAAAGACGTCCCTAAATCTCCTTGAACAACACCACTAATCCAATTGAAATATTGTATATATGCGGGTTGATCCAGACCAAGCTTTTGTTCTAAGGCAATCAAAGCATCTTGCGTGGCATATTCCCCAAGTAACATAGTCGCTGCATTTGCAGGAAGAATTTGCGTAATACAAAACACCAATAACGACACAACAAAGGCAGTTATAGTGAGGTAAAAAAATCGATTCAAAATGTATTGTAAGGACATAAAATTATCAGTTTCTTATTCGACTGGCCCAGCAGAAATCCCACTGGGCCAACAACCATTATCGTTCAGGCGCTCCTGCACCCAAACTAACTTTTTCTAGACTAAACGTGGCACCGCGTGGATGGAGATTATAATTCTCAACATAGCTACGACTTGCCCCAAGCAGGTCAAAGAATACTGGAACCAAAATCGGAAGCTCTTTTTGCATTAACTTCTGAGCATCAGCATAAAGCGTCTTACGCTTCGCCGTATCAGTCGTCGTCCGGGCTGCATTCACTAAACCGTCGAACTCTTTATTGTTCCAACGTGTTTCGTTCCAAGCCGCATCAGACGTCAGTAAAAGCTTGAATAGCGCATCTTCTGTTGGCTGCATATTGTAAAATCCAACGTAAAAATCACCCTTTTTCCATACTTGTTTCAAATATGTCGCATGAGCCATGGTTTCAACTTTGATGTTGAAGCCCGCTGCTTTTGCCATTTCACGGATGGTAACAGCCAATGTTTGACGATACCCCGGTTTAACTGAAGCAACCATGGTCAAATCAACGCCATTCGGATACCCGGCTTGAGCCAACAATTGTTTCGCCCGCTTAATGTCAGGCTTTTTTTGCTTTGCTTCTGCATAATAACGATAAGCTGAATTAATTGGAGAATCATTCCCTGGAGTGCCGTAGCCTTCAGCAACTAGTTCTATCATCGCTTCACGATCGAGCGTCAACGATAGAGCTTCACGAACTCGGTGATCCTTAAATACTTTACTGTCGTTAGCCATCACAACATCAATAAAGCGGCCTGATGGTATCCGGTGACCAGTAATTCCTGATGTTGAGCTAACACGTTTATAATCAGCAGGTGGAACTTCCAGTGTTACATCTACTTCACCAGACATCAAAGCTGCCATCTCAGCCGATGAGTCTGGGAAAACCATGACTTCAACCCGATCCAGATATGGATATTCAGGAATAAAGTAGTCTGGGTTTTTCTCTACAACAATTAAACGATCTGGCTCAAAACTTACGAGTTTAAATGGACCAGAACCCACAGCTGTATGACTCAAGCTGTCAAAATCACCTGTCACAATTTCTGCTGGTGCAATTTTAGCTGTTGTATAAGCAAGAGCACTTGGCAAATCGCCATAACCAACTGATGTTGTGACCACCACTGAATTACCATACCCGACTTTTATGCTCTCAATAGGGCCAAGGTTACGTCGTCCAGGTGACCCTGTTTTTTTATCCAGAATTGCAGTTAGACAGGTCACAACATCATTTGGCGTGACCGGATTTCCGTTATGGAATCTAGCGTTCGAGCGTAAGTTAAAGGTCCACTCAGTCAGTTCTGCATTAGATGTCCAACTTTCTGCCAGATCAGGAACAACCTCCATTCCTTTGCCAAGTCGTGTCAGGCCGCTATACATCAATTCGCCCAAAAGGTATTCAGAATTTATGCGCTGCAAAAGAGGATTTAGTTTCCCAGGTGCTCGGTTTACGCTAATGCGAAGCGTACCCCCTTTATCAGCTGCAAAGGCAGACTTTGACCACATGGGAAGTGTCAATCCAGTCGCTGACATTGTTGCTAAAACACCAAGGAAGCCACGGCGGCCAATTTTTTTCTTATTATATGACATTTTTAAACTCCTAATTGAAATTTGACCTGCTAGGTCTTAATTTCGCAGGTCTTCGTAAAATCTTTGGCTAAGTAAAACAGGATTGATCGAGCCAGTCCCATCAAGTCTTCAACTGTTGTATGCTCATCTGCTGCATGGACATTCCTGTCTGGTCGGCTAAGCCCTCCCAGTAAAATCTCTCTTCTACCGGCTTGCTGAACCCATCCCATGTCAGAGCTGGTTGATGAGCCCCACACCTTAAACTGATCGATGGGCCAATTGAATCCATGCGATAAAGCGGCTACCCAGCGCGGCCAATATTCATTTCCCCAGGGATCTGAAACGGGAGCCAGATGGCCTTCTATATTCCAATTCCAATCGATAAGTTTTGTCTTCAAGACGGCCCCGTCTATTACATCCCGAATTTCTTTAGTTACTTCATCTATATTTTCGTCTTGCAGATAACGGCGATTAAGATTGATCTCAAATAATCCCGGCAAGCTCGACCCTTTTTCTCCGCCCCGTGCCATTGTCAGGGTAAGGCGTGCATGAAGTGGGGTAGCGTTCGAACCAGGCTGCGGCGGTAACGTACTAATTCTTTTCTCAGTTTTTTCTTTTAAATTTCTTAGCTGCGCAAGAACTGGAAGTGCTTCTTCAATAGCATTGATCCCATTTCTAGGATCACCAGAATGCGCAGCTCTCCCTTCAAACCTGATCCGTAAATCTATGCTGCCAAAACATCCCGCCCATATACGTGGCTGAGACTGGCCATTTAGACAGAGTACTGGGCCATCAATTTTTCCACATTCAGCAAGATAGCGGATTCCAGGGTAGAGTCCTCCTTCTTCGTCCGTACAGAAAAGTAAGACAGGGTTGAACTCAAACGTGCTTTTTGTTTGATCTAAGGTTCGAATCGCACCAAGGGTGGCTGAAATTGTACCTTTCATATCAGCGGTTCCTCGCCCATACAGATATCCATCTTTCTGGGTTAACTCAAAAGGAGGATAAGTCCACCCTTCACCAGCAGGTACAGTATCCATATGAAAATATATATAATGCGTTGGGGTTAAACTATTTCGTTTTGCAATCATGTTGGTTCTCGGGCCATAACTACTTTGGCTTTTCCAGAGTGACTCAGGCACGTCAAAGCATTCAATCTCAAATCCGAGTGGCGTTAAAATCTCTGTAATAAGTGTTGCAAAAGCTGTGTAGCCAGAACCGGGCGGAAAAGAGGTGTCGATTGATATAAAGCTAGCCAATTCCTCAACCATTGTTGAAGTTTGGTCCTTTAAAGCACCCTCAAGGCGTTTGATTTGATCGATCTGCATTTATCTTCCCTAATTCGCAATGAGAAAAATTTAAGCAATTTTTTTAATAAAGTACGCATTTCTATATGTTATATATAAACAATACATTCTTTCGTACAAATGAGTCAAGTGCGAGTATAATTAGTTTTAGAAATGAGGGATAAGGATAAGTCTTGAAAACAAATAAATTTCAAAGTCAAAGTCTGACAAGTGTTCGTGCAATTCCTTTGTATGAACAGGTCAAACGACAGGTTTCTGAGCTCATATTGCTTGGCACTTTGACGCCCGGGTCAGTGATTCCCGGCGAAAACGAATTGGCGAAACAATTTCGTGTTTCTGTTGGCACCGTACGGCGAGCCTTGGGAGAATTAACAACGGAAGGGCTTTTGACACGCCGTCCTCGAATAGGCACCGTCGTCACTGGTAGGACACCGCATCATAGGCTACATCAGTTTTTTCAGTATTTCCGATTACACAGTGAAGACGGGCAACTATTACAGTCCACCGTAAAAATGATCAGTGCGTCCATAGAAACCGCAAACGAAAAAGAACGAGCTAAGTTAAATTTTGATACCAATACCAAAAATAAAGTTCTAAGACTAAAGCGTGTACGCCTCATCGAAGGGGTACCTGTAATGTGGGACATTTTTACAATGCCCGCCAAGTTGCTGCCCGATTTTCCGTTTGATGATATCCCTGAGCGCTTATACATTTATTTACTCGAAAAATACGGCATCCGAATTTCGGCCGTACGAGAAAGTCTTTCTGCGGAACTTTCTAGCGAAGAAGATAAGCATCTGCTCGAATTTTTTGATTTACGCCCAATCATGCAAATTGAAGAAATCGCCTATGACCCGTCCGGTACTCCCATAAGTTGGACTAAACACCGAGCCTTAACGGAAGGTCTGCGGTACGTGAACGAAGTAAATTAAGTAGGCCTTAAGGTTCAGGACTTATTAATTACAATAACTCATGACTATCGGTCACCACCCACTTCATATTATTGTCACTAGGACAATCTTTTAGCTGCACTGGACTGCCTGATAGATTATTAGTACCCGAACAACCCTAGTGCTTACCTCACACCTTGGCAAAACACTTACGTATGATAATGACTTCTTGAGTTCTAATGCGATGAACATAGCGGCGACCTTTCCAAAGGTCTGGTTCTTCGGCCCTGTAGATGCTCCACCGTGAGGCTTACATTGGCTTTTTGTGCGCACTACCTGAGCAAGCTAGATCCATAGGCTAATAAAGTTTTCCGGTAGCTTTGGCACGACTTACTCCAAGTTAGCAGCTATTGCCTGCAGACGTTGTTCATATTCTTTGGGTACGCCATCGTCCGCTAGTTCGTCGAGGGCTTCGTAAATAATGTCTCTAATTATGTGCTCGATGTCTACATAGCTTTCCATACCTAAGACTTGAGAAGCCACCTTGGGTGGTAGCGCCAACAATTTAGACCTTGCATTAGCTACTTGCCCCTGCCAGGCTAAAATTACCATTTCCAACGGCAATAACTTCCCGCGTTGTTGCTCTAAGTCCAATGTAACCTTTTCAGCCTGCAACCTAGTTAGCTTAGCTCGCTCTTGTGTGTAGTCTAAGTCTCTATCTGAGCAATGATCTAGCCATTTTTTGAGCGTATCTAAGTCAAAAAATACTTGCCTGCTAGTTTTTGTGTGTGGACAACCTTTGCGTCTCCAGTTGTCCAGCGTTGTTAATGAAACATTTAGTTTTTGTGCTGTTTCACTTCTGTTTAGACTCATAGTTGTTTTCTCAAATATATTTTTGTAACTAGGGAAACCTTGCGCCTTAGAAATACCCTTATGGGAATTGCCGAGCAGGGACCCATTGCTTCAAACAAAAGTGTTTTTTGCCTACACCCGTCATTTGCACCGATAAAACCTATATAACTCCCTGTCTTGAAAGATAAGCCGGTTTTATAGGTTTTATCGCTACGCCTTTTCAAAGAGCTATAAAGATTAATTGGTTTTACCGGTGCATATTGGGTGAACAGGTTATTTTTCAATTTTACCTATTACAGTAGCTAGGATGCTTAAAGTAGTCAGTTGCAGGTTTAGTGGTACTGCTCACTACTTTCTGCAGGTGACCATGCTCACATAGACTATTTAATGCCTCGTGGATTTGGTCTGTTGTTGTCAGACCATGCCAATTCTTGCTATTAATTGCACCTATACGGAACGGGTTAGGCATATTATGCAAGCGCTTCTGCAATGCCTTGGCGCTACCTATAGGACCGTCTGCAAGAGCATACACACGCCTAGCGTGGCTTTCTAAGTACTCACACCAAGCCAAGGCTTTCTTGGCGGACTGTATACCTATACTCCCCCCTGGGCTTGAGTCTACCGCGTGGATAATCAAAGCCAGGCTAGGGAACAATGACACATATTTAGCCAGGTGTGATTCCAGTTGTGGGCTAAGTGTGGCGCTTCTAACTAGGTTCTGGTTTTTGTCATACCAAGTATCGAATAGCTTTTGTGCGTCTGGTAAAAACTTTAGAATTGTTGGATTGGCTAGGTCACCTTCAAGCCAGTTTAGTTTGTTAAATATCTGAATAGCTTTTTGTTCTGCTTCCTCATTGGGTCGCCTATCTACATGTTCGAAGGGCTTAGGATCTGGGAACACCATTAACTGGAATCGCTCAATTAACCCGTCGTCACCTTTACCTTCTTTTTGGGCCACAAGGTAAGGCATTAACTTCCCAGGTTGGATACCGCCCATTAGGCTTAATGTGGCGCTCTCAATACGTTGTGTGCCCCTGCCAATACGATCATAAGTAAAGCTGCCAGTGCCAGCCCAACATTCCAGATAAAAGGCACGGTCACTGGCTCGGTCGGGTTTATCCAGCGTATTTAGCCAGCCAGTTAATTCGTCTCTGAATAATAGAACGCCCATGGGGTTACTACCCAATAGTTCACCTAATTTTTCCACCGTAGCGTCGTTCACAATAAAACGTTTGCACGGTGGTGGCTCCACAGGCCCCAAATTCAAAGATTTTAGAAAACCCCTTTCGCCTTCTTCCTGTTTTCCACCCTCGATCTTTTTTTTCAACAACTTTTCGTTGGCCTTCAACGCCACCTTGGCCACTTTTTCTTTCTCAAGGTATTTGCTCATTGCTAAACCATGCTTTTCAAATTCGACTGATTCAAATTGATGGAGTGGGGCCATCGCTTTCGTAAGTGATGGTGTTTTTTTAGCTGATGGGCGTCCAATAACAGCGCCCCATAGATTAGGGACTACGAGCCATGGGTCGTATCGCTTGGGCATTACAGCCAACTTGCGGCCAATGAGCGTTGCCAAAGCGACCATGACACCGACGGCCACATAATCCGGTGATGAATGATCCATTCGCTCTGCTATGTCGGTGATGTAGTCACGAATACTGTCAGGCAACATTTCAGGGTCCAAGGGTTTGACTGGCAATAACTCTGCCTTTAATTCCTTGGGTTTATCCCAGGTTAAATTATCGGCCAGGCCCAACGCATTACCCGGCCTCGTTTCTGGCGCTGCTCTGGGGTTTGCTTTTCCTGACTGGATACCGCTATTTATCGTCTTGGTTATTTCATTGGTAGTTAACCCACATTGCTGTGCTGCTTGAGTTAGCGCTTCACGCGCTGCGTGTTCAGCGATTCCACCACTGGCGACCAATTGGCCAATGCAAAAGCTCGCAGTATTAAGAGCTGCGTTTCTGGTGCCTTCTGGCGCTTTTGTAATGGCCTGACACTCGTTATCTAAGGCCTTCATGTAATAGCCCTGTGAGTCGTTAGCAGCTGTTATAGTGGCGTTAAAATCTAGTGGCGTGTTAGCTACTTTTTCTGGTTGAGCGATTAACTCTAGTAGCCATTCTGGCAGTTCTGGAGGCTCTCCTCTGTTTGTGAATTTGTAAACTTTGCCAGAATGGTGGATAGATGGTGGTGCAACTATGTACCCGCCATTGGCGCGTATATCAAATCCATTACCTGGTTCTTGTTTGTTACGAATCTGTCGGCCTTTTGGGTAAGCAAAATAAAGGTGGTGCCCTTTGCCTGTGGTTACTTTTGGGCATTGTGGCAATTCGCCCTTGTTAGCCCAGAAATTTCTCCAGATTTGTTCGTCGTCCACATCAACCACGACAAGGTTGTTAACTTCGCCAGTGACTAGGCCGATATTAAAGTTGGTGGTCGCCCACGCTTTTTTGATTGCTTCTTTTGATGTGGTGGCATCCTTAAAACCATGGTTAAAACCCGGAATGAATGCAGGTTGCTTTTCTTTAACTTTCAATGGGAATATTCGCTTTCCTGCATCTGCGTATAGCTGCGCCTGGGTCAACATTACACTTTGTGAGCTAGTCATTGCCTACACTCCTGGTTGTGTCGATATAGAAGTACATACGCCTTGTGTTTCTAGCTCTACCTTCTCCTAGAATAGGACAATTGCCTTTCCATGCTTCATCATACTGCACGATGTTATGGCCAGCCTCTCTTAGCTTTTCAATAAAAGCAGACATATCTATCTCGTGTTCGTGCCCATCAGGACAAACAACTATGTTGTGCTGATCTAAAGCTCTCCCCTTTTGCAGTGCACGTAGCACATGTTGTTCGTTGAATTCATCTATATAGCACTTGCCACTTTTTTGCTTCTTTAGCCCTGCTTTGCGGGTAGATTGGCTTTTACTATACTGGTCATTGCTAAGGTGATTTGTGCTGTTTCCGTTTGGGGTGGCATTTTTCATTACACAGCCTCCCTTTCAGCAAGCCAGTTATCAATATCGGACTTCTTCCAGCGCACCATGTTTGCGCCAAGGTGGATTGGTTTTGGGAACTTACCTTCTTTCATCCACCGATAAATGGTGGCTCGTGATGGGGGAAGCCGTAACTATAGCTTATATCGCCATATACAGCGATTGTTCTTTGGCATGGATATTTGCGTGTACCCAAGCGTGTACCCATAGCTCAATGCTTACGCTAGAACTTAGGCTTTATGGCTTTCCTACTTTCTCCTACTTTTGGAGATTAATGTGACCATGATTTAGCGTGAGGTTCATCTACTCCATCTACTTTAGACAATACGTAGGTAATCTATTTTCATTCTACTTTTAACTACTTTAGTTAAGGAATAGGCCGCCTACTTTTCTCTACTTTAGCTCTACTTAGATTAATTTCACGCCAACTGTAGGTATAGAATTCTCTATTTTCGCTCTATTTTAGATTTAATTTGGCCTGATATAATCCATAAAGCGCAGCAATCATAGGGCAGTTTTCTTTTGTCTGATCTAGTCCGAAAAACTGAATTTATGCCGTGATCTGCTTTTGCTCAATACAGTCCGAATTAATTTTCTTTTTATGGTGTCGGAGTAAACTCCTTTTATGGTGTAAGAAAACTCTTTTATGGCGTCCGGTTATTCTTTGTATGGTTTCCGATAATGGATTTATTAGACCGTGATTAAGTGTTGAACCTTACCATAATTATATCGTGATCGAATGTTGCTTCTAATATGTCCGAAAACTAGGTTATGGCTTTCCTACCTGTTCCTATTTTTGGGATTAATGTGACCGTGATCTAATGTTAATCATTCTCCTACTTATGCTTACTTTTTAACTATAATCTAGCTTAAACATTTGAAATCCATTTACAGCAATAACTGCAGAAAGCACCATTCGCCATTTTTTTGACTGGATTTTCGGGTTATCACGAAACAATATGGCTTTAAGGACGTGATGCTTTTGGAAATATCATTGAAAAAGTCGTTCCCAAATAATTATATTATCCAGTCATGCCCATAAACGATTCCAGGCGGTATGGCGAGGCGCTAACTGCTATATTGCAGGAAATCCATGCTTTCAATTAGGTTCGGCGGAGCCAATTTGAGAGGGTGGACAATAGGTATTGAATGAGCCATATTGATATTTTGCTCATTCAATACTAGAAGATAACAGTAATGTCGTCAGTATCCGTTACGTAAATCTAGATAACCAAAATAATTAACAGGTTAAGCATATTTTAATATGATAGAAAAAAATGAATATACGATAAGACAGCTTTTTGCTGAGAGCTTAGCCGTTGATGCTGCCAAGCTTGCTATGCAGTATTTTGATGACCTGGATGGATTGAAGGTTGAATCAAAAAATCCCAGAGACTTTGTATCTATAGCCGACCGCGATGTTGAAAAGATGATCCGAGAACGGATTCTTGAACAGTTTCCAAATGATAATATTGTTGGTGAAGAAGGTGGTGGCAATAAAAGTGATTCCTATTGGTGCGTTGACCCGATTGACGGCACGTCGAATTTTTTGTCAGGTATTCCTTTATGGGGAGTCTCAATAGGCTACATAGAAGATGATGAACCTGTATTGGGAGCGATTTGCATACCTCTGCAAGATATTTTGCTTTCGGCCAATAAACATGAATCCGGCTTTAGACATAATAAACAATTTAATTTAAAACACGGAACATGCCAAATCCCAACCATGGCTATGGGCCAGAATACGCATTGGAATATTAAGTCATTTCGTGAGGTTGAAGATATATTTATCCAGGCCGGGTTTGAATGTGTGAATTATCGATGCTCGGTTATTGGAACTGCATTTGCGGCGCTAGGCTTTACCCACGGGTACTATGAAAAATGTACAAATATGTGGGATGTTGCTGCCGGCTATATCATAACTCAACAGGCGGGTTTGAAGTCCAAAATAACACATGATAAAAATGGTGAAATGCTAACCATATCTATCTTCTCAGACCAAATTGATAGTCAGACTGCCCAACAAATTTCTGATAAGTAATGATCGTGAAGAATCTTGGTTTACTAGCTTCCTACACCTATAGTCTTTGAAATTTAGGTAATAAAAACTTTTGGGAATGAGAAGAGCCATGTTAAATGACTACCGCTTTGCTGCTGCTAGACAGACGAAAATAATTGACTAGGACCTATGGTGGCGCGATAGCTAATCTATTGGTTTCATTATTCTCTAAATATTATTAAGTAATATTTCGTACACTTTTTCTTTCTATAAGCTCAACAGGAAAATCACGTTCAACGCTCAATTGGAGGTCATAGCATGTATTTAGCAAATATCTCACTCCGGCTAAGGCCATATCATCGAATGGGACCCGAATAGTAGATAACGGGGGAGAGGTGAAAGGAGCCATATCATTATCGTCATAACCAAGTACGGAAATATCACCAGGGACATTAAACCCATTGCTAGATAAAGTTGATATAGCCGCCATTGCTGATTGGTCGTTCCCGCAGAATAGAGCAGTAAAGTCTAGATTTCTGTTTAACAGAGTTAGCACCCCTTCCTGTCCTTTAATATAACTATAGTCTCCCTCAACAATAAACTCAGATGGGATAGTAATGTTGTTGTCTTTCAATGAATCTAAAAATCCTTCATGTCTTTCTTTACCATCTTTAGTTTGAAAGTCACCGGTAATACAAGCAATACTTTTATGGCCATTATCAACTAAGTGCTGACCGGCAATATATCCTGCTTTGTAATGATCAAAATAAAAACATTTCTGGTCAAAATTTTCTATCTGATCGTTTAGTATTACAATGTTGGGGAAATATTTTTCAACATAAGTAATATCAAAATGTGTGATGTCATTACCCCAAAATATGATCCCATCGCATCCCTTACTAATTAAGTCATTAACTGAGTCAATTGCCGCATTAGAATTTCCAGAATTACTGCTGCCACCGTTAGTTACAAGGCAGTGTTTTCCATAAGTGATAAGTTCATGGTCAATAACTCGGAGAGTTTTACTTTTAAAAGTTCCGGCTAGTTCAGCCCCCAAAATTCCAATAGTATTAAATTCTTTTGATACTAAAGAACGTGCAGCCTGGTTTGGTTTGTAATTCAAAGCTTTAATAGCGTTGTTTACTTTCAATTTAGTTTTGTCTGATACAGAGCCTTTACTATTAATAACTCTGGAAACACTTCCAATACCTACACCAGCTAATTTTGCTACGTCAAATATCGTTGTCATGCGTAGTTACC
>Ga0308021_10000373_pt1 | contig 20975 bp, 26 predicted proteins | sample Neamet351_FD_201296 | JGI IMG/M metagenome (GOLD analysis project Ga0308021, IMG submission 201296) | Marine microbial communities from water near the shore, Antarctic Ocean - #351 | ecosystem: Environmental > Aquatic > Marine > Unclassified | place: Southern Ocean | collected 2014-10-02
AACCTATTCTTGATGCAGACGGAATGGTTATCAAGTATATCGGCGATGCTTCGATGCACATTCATAATGCTCCAATAGATGATCCACTTCATCCTCATACTGCTGTTCGTACTGCATTAGATATGATCAAGGCCGTGAAGTCGTTTAATGATCAAGACATCATGCAAGACAGACCTCCTGTAGGAATGGGCGCTGGTGTTAATACTGGATTAGGTTATATCGGAGAGATGGGATCTACTGCAAGGCATTCATATGACATCCTTGGAGACGCTGTATCTACTGCTGCAAGACTTGAGTCTGCATGTAAGTCATATGGTGTACTGCTGATCGTTGGACCAGAGACATACGAGAGAACAAAGAAATCATTCTTCTATCTTAAACTAGATAAACTTGCTGTGAAAGGTAAGACAGTAGGATTGGAGATTTATACTGCATTAGATCTATCATCTAAGATGTTCAGTAGCTCTGTTGATGCTCATGCTGAAATGCACGTTGCTTATCAAGAGCAAGATTTTGAGATGGCTATTCATTTATGTAAGATGTTACGCGTTAGCTTCTATAGCCAAATGGAAGATTATTATGATATATGGATTGAGCGTTGTAGATATATGATGAAGCAAGACCTCCCAGAAGATTGGGATGGTGTCTTTATAGCAACAACTAAATAGGATAATAGCATGACTAAGAAACTAGCAGCTGACAGTAAATTAAATGTAGCCGATACTAATGGTGACGGCATCATAACTGATGAGGAACTTGATACTCAGGAACGAATGATACGTCTTGAGAATGAAGATAAGAAAGAAGACGCCCAACGTAATATGGCTTGGTTTGCATTAGGCGGAATGCTATTATATCCATTCGCTGTAGTGATAGCAGTAGTATTTGGTGTAGACAAAGCTGCCACTATCCTTGGAGATATGGCAGGAGTCTACTTTATAGCTGTTGCTGGTATCGTTGCTGCATTCTTTGGTGCTGCTGCATTGAAAGCTAAGAAGTAACTAAACCTTTTCGTCGTAACTTACAGCCGATGGCATTTCGTAGTCATCATCTGTCTCGTTACGACGAATTATTCCTTCCTCTTCCATTAGTTTAAGTGTACCTGATACACCCTCTTCTATACCTGCCCTAAAACTCTCCTGGTTAACAGCTACTTCAATATCAGTTCGAAGGCCTAGTTTGTAGAACCAAATAGCTGTTATAGCTATAAGAAATAAACTTAATACGACTAAACTACTCATGGGCAATTTGCCTCGCTAGGCTTTTAATATCAGATAAGATATTATCAATCTCTGGCTGAGCAAGTACCCCTCTATTCAACATAATATGAGTCATCCTACGATGCATCAAGTCGATTACTTTCTGCAGATCATCTAATGTATGGTATCCCATGGTAGTTCCTATTTGAATCCAGTGAATTTATCTGGAAGATTTAATGGATCTTCTTTCTTTGGAGATTCGATTAAACTCTGTGCTCGTTCTTCCACATCGAATAATCTCATCTTTGCTCTATCTACTCCAATAACAAATCTCTTATTCAAACCAATATCATTATAACGATTCTTCAATTGCTTAACCATTATCTGATTCAAGCCTTCTAATTCCTCATTAGATATCAATGCAAACATTAGGTCTGCTGTTGCTGGTAGACCAAATGATTCAGATGTGTTAGTTAGATCCACATCAGATGAATCAAAACCTTCACGGTTTACCTGAGTTGCTGTTACAATTGGTACATTAAACTCTACAGCTAATCCACGAATCTCTTCTGCAATAGACTTGATGTATGTGTATGAGTTAATAGAACCACCCATACCTTTCATCCTAGCCGATGCACAAATGTTCAGATAATCTATAAAGATAATATCTGGAACCATCTTTCGCTTTAACTTGATCTCAGATAACAATGCTCTGAAGTGACCAGTATGTGCTGTTGCAGTTGGATACTCCTTAATGATGATCTTGCCTTGAGTCTTAGTAGATATCTTATTTACCTTATTGATAAAGTTATCATGTTCTAATGTATCTAGCTTAGCAATATCAACATTCAATAAGTTAGCATCAATACGTTCTGCTATCTTCTCTTCTGCCATCTCACAAGTAATGTATAATACATTCTTACCCATCGACATAGCTGCTGCTGCCTGATGACACATGAACAAAGACTTACCAACACCAGTACCTGCTAAGATAACAGATAAAGACTTACGTGGTAATCCACCTTTTGTGATCTGATTAAAGTACGTTAGATCATATGGAATTCTTTCTTCTGTAGCATTATAGAACTCAAATCGACCTTCTGCATCATCGATATAATCGTGACCAACAGATGAATCAAATGTTACTGCTAATGCTTTTGTTAATAGATCTGGCATTGCATCCTTACTTAATTCTTTATGAGTACCATTAATGATCTCAATTGAATCCATTACTGCAAGATGCAATGCTCTATCCTGACACCAACCTTCTGTACGATCTACTAACCAATCCTTCTCTACTGCATCAACGTCTGCTTTTAATAGAGTCTTTGCTTCTTCATAATTACTAGAAGTATCAAGCTCAATCAATAAAGTTTCTGCTGTAGGTAGCTTATTGTATTTATTAACAAATTTAACTATATCATCGAACACATTACGAGATACACCCTCGAAGTATTCCCTCTTAATAAAAGGGATTACCATTCGAGTGAATTCTTCATTAATGCACAGGTTTCTAATTATCAGCTGTTCCAGATTCAACTTTATCTCCCATTCTGTATTCACCACTTTCTAATGATGTGTATAATATATCTTCTAATGCTTCACCAAGGACGTTATGTAGATCATTTCCACTAACATCAACATCCCATGGATTATCTATAACATCGTAGTGGAATGATAACTGTGCTGTACCATCCCCAAGTTCCTTAGCAGAAACACTACCATACATTGCTGATACTCCAAAGAACTTATTCTCTGAGTCTGTTATACTAACACCCCATCGATCTTCATCTTCCATCGGAATCATTTCATAGAATTTACTGGTCAAAGTCGATCTCCCCTTCTAGCATTGGCTTACATGCAATTGTGTAGTAGTTTTTAATGAACTCTTTAAAGTTTGTTTCTTTAAAGATCGGATCCCAGAAAGAGCCCTTTAACGTTTCTTTCTCACGACACTTATCGCCATACATCTCACCTGAATCTGTATTGACTCGTTGATACCAACCATTAGATGGTTTAGCTACATATGATCCTGCTAATGCTAATTGTAACAATCCGCTGTACTTCTCAATACCTCCATCCCACGTTACACTGATTGGAATCTTAGACTTCTCTTTAACGAATCGAGACTTCTCTACGTTAATGATAAAGTTATATCCAGCAATCTCTGTACCAACTTTCTCTTGTTGACGACCAATGATCCAGATGTTATCTGCAGAGTAATAGATACCAGTACCACCAGATACGATGTTCTTTGGATATAAACCGATCTCCTGATATGTGTGGTTGATAGCTAACATTGGAATGTCTTTCATAGTCAAGTATGGAGTCACCATACGGAATAGACCTTTCAGAGCTTTTGCTCGTGACATATCAGCTACAGACTTTTCAGACTTAGCATCTTCTAATTCTTTCTTAGATGCAAGGTTACCGATAGAATCGACTACGATCATTACCTTATCTTTACGATCCATTCCTTCTAGCTGAGCTACGATATCAAACTTCAACTCTTCTACGTTTGCAATTGGAGTATGCAGAACACGAGATGTGTCAATACCAAATGATTCGAAGTATGATGCAGGAGAACCAAACTCAGAGTCATAGAACAATATGATACCATCCTTATGAGCTTCCAAGAATGCTGCAGCCATTAGTAATGCGAATGACGTCTTGAAGTGCTTAGATGGTCCAGCCAGTACTGTCAATCCTGAAGTAACACCACCATCAACATTCCCTGATAATGCGGCATTAATCATAGGAACTGGTGTAGGTGTCACATCAAGATTCTTAAAGATCTTAGAGTCAACTAATGAATCAGTTGCCTTGATCTTTGAATTACTTTTTAGTTTATCCATTATGGACATAATGTTCTCTCTCAGTTATTAATTTCTTAGGTATATTATACTATAGTTTAGACTAAATGTAAACAATATTCTGATCTTTTTCTCGTTTAATCGAATCATATTGTGAACGGATCTTGTTGTTAGATTCAATGACTGCGTCTAAGATTGGTAGATCATACTCCCAGGCCAATGCCTGTATATCTTTAGGGAAGCATGATCCACCAAAGCCAAGTAGTCCATCTGGTCCTGGTACCTGCATATGAGAATTACCTAACCGAGGTTCTGCTGCAATAATAGTTTGGAATGCCATCCAATCACCACCATCGAACTTCTCTCTGATACTATTAAAGAATGCTACCTTAGTTGCAAGGAATGTATTGATTGTGTACTTGACCCACGATGCAGTAGCAACGTCTGTTATATAAGTGTGACAAGACTTACAGTCAGACATGATATAATACAATTCAGATACTCTTTCACATGCAGCATAATTACCACCGAACACTCTGAACTTAGGATTCAAGAAGTCGTGGAGTGCATACTCTTCCCGAAGAAACTCAGGATTGTATATAACATTCTCAAATAGCTGAAACATGCTATCAATCTGATCTGGTACAATAGTAGACTTGATTACCTTAACTAGGTATTTGTTCCGCTTATGTAACTCAGCTAGAACTTCGTCTATGTTACTAGAGTCCATGCACCCATCTACACTCATTGGTGTGGGTACACATATAAAGACTAACATCGGATTCAAAGCAACCAGATCATCATAGTTGTTTTCTGGATGAGTTGTTGGATCTAGAATGTACTGCTCTGTATTACTAAATGCAGTAGATACTGTCGATCCAACAAACCCATTACCAATGATTGCAATCCTAGGCATCATATCGGCCACCTGCTTTCTTATACCATTTAACGAACGATTTAATACCAACCTCAATACCTGTATGAGATTCCCATCCTAATGATGTAAGGATAGAAGTATCTGCTAATGTCATCTTACTTTCATATTTGTTTGCTTTTTCATATTCAATATTAGCTTTAATACCAGTAACATTCTCTATGATATTAACCATTCTTTCATTAGTAATACAACGTCCTGTACCTACGTTAATGATACTTTCTTTAGGTCGCTGATCGAGTACTAATATTAGAGCATTAATCAAGTCGTCGATATGAGTGAAGTCTCTGATGTACTTACCATTACCACGTAGAGTAACAGTCTCTTCATTCATAATCTGCTGAGTGAACTTCCATAAAGCCATATCAGGACGACCCCATTCACCATATACAGTAAAGAACCTCATACCCCAACTCTTAATAGAAGCCTGATCAAATTGAGATTCATTCACATACTTAGACATTGCGTACGGATTAGGTGGCGGATTGAGTACCATGTTCTCTTTGTATGGCTTAGCCGTTGAACATTTGTTCGATGAATATACAGATGACGATGATGCATATATTACAGGAATGTTATGTAGAGTAGCGCCATCGATAATGTTCTGAGTACCTACAATGTTATTCATGTAGTATCCAGCAGGCTGTTCAAGTGAATGCATCACATCAGCATTTGCTGCTAGATGGAAGATAAAGTCAAACATAGAGAAGTCAATACGATCACAGTTGTGTGTGATATCAACTTCCCGTTGGAATACTCCTGCTTCTTCTAACAAATCAAATCGCTTGGATCTAATTGCAGAACCATTAATGTCACGATCAACACCTACTACTGTATGTCCTCTGTATGCAAGTTCAGAACTAACATGATATCCAATGAAGCCAGCTGCTCCAGTTACTAATATTTTCATATAACACCTATATTTTTGTATGCGTATTCAATAGCTCTATCAGCTTCAATCTCGAAAGGTCTTTCCCCATACCAATCCCCATTGGCTCTATCTATCTCTCTACACAATGTAGCGATCTCTGCAGACGTTATAGGATACTTATGATACAAAGCAGACGATGCTGTCGATACCATAATCTTGTACATCATATGATACCATCCGCCTTCAGATATAACAGCGTACTGCATCACCATCTTCTTATTAACAAATGGACAGTCTTTAAAGCTACTCCACTTGAATGTCTTATTATTCATCTCATCTTTCTTACGTGCAATCAATGTCTTCTGAATAGATTCTGGAAGACGATCAAAGAATGTCTCTCCTCGATCTACCCATGGATATTGTTCCATCAATTCTTCTGGTTCAATACGCTTACCTTTATTCTCTATAAAGAAGTTATACGCATCAGGATACACTGCAGGAACGTAATACATACGACTCATGTCTTTAGTTTGTGGATCTCCATCCTCACCAAAGTTCTTATTGATTGCATACCAGAACCCTTTAATTTGCTTCTTAGAAACAATATCTGTCAGAGGAAACACTACACGAAACTTAGGATGTTCTTCTGTTGAAGATGCTGTAGAGTAACAAACATACTCATAGTCTTTATATTTAAGTAATGCTTCTTCGAAAGTACCTTCATATTGATCAACATCTAATGCAGCCCACATACCCCAATAATCTACATTGACATTAGATCGTGTAGTGCCTTCAGAGTACACAGCAGGCGATATAAGACTAGATCCTGGTTTAAATTCACCCTGTTTGGGTTTATAGCCAGGCTGCTTAGAGAGGTGTTTTAACACCGTAACAAACGACAGCCAGTTAGGAACCGCCAATTTGTTATTAGTCTTATTATCTCTCGTGTATTTAAATATTGTTAATTCTATCATATATTACTCAAAGAATGATTCTAAAGAAGCACTTGGTTCTGCTTCCCATCCGATTACATTCAAGATTGCACTAATAGGTTTTAGAAATGTCTTCTCGAATTGCATATTATAGTCTATATACTTGTCAAGGTCAAGCTCTTTTGGAAGAAAGTTTGGAAAAGATACAACGTTCTCTTTAATAGGATTTGGCATCTTCATATAAGCAAACTTAATACGATCACCAGACTTAATAGATTCATGCTTCTTATTCAGTCCTCGTTCCTTTAATAAGTTATTGAATACCAAAGCTCCACGAACATGAATTGGAGTACCCTTATTATATACTGTTACTTTATTAACATACTTAGCTACGTTATTACATCCCCTTGGAAATGATACATCCTCAGCAGGCATACTATTAAACTTAACCCTAAAGTCAGATATAAACTTCTGAAGTTCTTCTTCAGTTGAACTCATTAGAAGTGGAAACGATTCCTTCAATGCATCACGAACTTTCATTGGAGTAGATGATTTAACAGCTTCTATACCCATAATCTTTAACTTAGGTTCAGCTAATCGTACTCCCTCATCATCCAACACATTAAGAATATAACGTTTCTTAGCTATCCAGATACCACGATCAGCTATTACCTCACGATCCATCTCAAGACGATGAGTGAATCCATTAGTAATCTTATACATCTCACCATGAGCTTTTGTGATCTTATCCTTAAACTTAGATCCACATACATCATCAAGAAAGTCAATTGGATTCTTTGGTTTGAACTTAGCTATAACTTCTGTCATAGAAACATACACAGAGTCAGTATCGATAGCTACAACATAATCCTTTGGCTCTTTATTTTCCATTACCATGTTCATGAATTCATTAGCTGCTCGTTCTGCCCACTTGATAGTAAGCTGACCCATCATAGTAATACCTTCAGCTACACGAATATCGAAATACCTGAAGTGAATATTACCCATAGCTCCATACAATGAGTTCAATAAGATCTTCTGAGCCATTTGCTTAGACTTATTAACACTGATGATCTTCTCAAGTCTGTCAATCTCTTTACTATCTGTAACACCCTGAATGTCTTTCTGACCTTGAATCATTACTTGCTTTGCATCTCTACGTTCAGCATAGATGTCTGTGATGATCTGTGGAATCAATCCAACCTTATTATTTTCAAAGTATGTTCCATTAGCTACACATGGAAGATCATAATCAGCTTTAACTCTCTGATTCAATAAGTTATCAACAGAGAATGATGGCTCAGATATATCAGATCTAATAGTCTCAGGTGACATATTATACTGAACGATTATGTTTGGATATAGAGAGTTAACGTCAAATGAAGCTAACCAATTATGCATTCCAACTTGTGGATCCTTTACATAACCACCAGGATATGGAACCTTAATGTTATGCTTCTTAGGTGGAACTACCTGTTTCAAAGCTAATAGACGTCTATAGATGATAGAGTCCCAAATACCAACAGTACCAAATGTCTCTATGAAGTTAACACCAGCTTGATATGCTACCATCAATACAATTGACATTAGACCTAACTTATCATCCATTCTTGGAATCAAGTAAGTATCCTTGATGTTGTATTCAATAAACTTCTGATGATTTTCATTAGCTAAATTAACTAAGTTACCATAGTCTGTGATATCTAACTTACGTTCACCTAATACAACATTAGCAATATGATCTAACTTATACGATTCTTGCTTACCAAATTGTAATGCAAACTTCTTGAATACATCCATGTAGTCTACAATAGCTACACCAAAGATGTCATAATAGTTATTCTCTTGACCCATGATATTAACCATACGAGGTGTAACCTTACCCCAAGGAGATAGACGATTAGACTGACTACTACCTAACAAATTGTTAATACGATTAATAAGATAAGGCATATCAAATAGTTTATTATTCCAACCAGTAATAATGTCTGGCATATTGATAGGTGATTCCCAATGTAACAGAAAGCTCCTTAACAATTGTTCTTCATTCTCACACTTGAAATAACATACTTCATAGTCAGATAATGATGTATCGAAATCATCTAATCCCCATGTATAGAATGTATCATTAATAGAATGCTTTAATGTAATAGCGTTAACAGGAAATGCAGCTTGATCAGCATGTGGGAATCCCTCAGTAGCATGTACCTCGATATCGATTGAAGTTATGTTAACCTTATTGATATCAAACTCAATGTCTTTTGGAAATTCTGTTGAGATGAATTGTGACACATAGTTAGTCATACCATACACTTCAAAGCCAGATACATTACTATGTGTATCAGAGAACTCTTTAGCTTCTGCCATTGATTCAAACTTATGTGGAGATAACTTTATTGGATTTGGAGATGGTTCATATAATTCATAATCACCTTCTGGATCTGGAAGAAATAACTTTGGTTGGAACTTCACTTTCTTATGAATACGTTGAGCACCATCATAACCACGATATAGAATTGAATTACCGAATCTATTGACACTTGTGTAGAATTTCAAAGTTACATCCCATTAATATATTATATACACTATTATATAGCATTTTGGCCAAAAGGTCAACAGTCAGGCATAAAAAAGTCTGCCGAAGCAGACTCTTATTGTTCGTGCTTAAATTGCTCTATTACGTTGCAATTGATAAGCGATATAATGGTGAGATGTACCCATTGGGTATTCATGTTCCATCATTTTTGCAGCCTTTAGGAAACTTTCCTGGTTCTGCTCAAAGGTCTTTCTACGTGCCCGCTTCCTACTGTGTAGTGCAGATACGACTCTGACCTTACGTAATAACCTTCTCATTACTTATGCTACCTTGATTTAATTAGACCCGATATTATATTTCGGACATAGTTCCCACTCAGATTTTTCCTTATAGGAAATTATCTTAATCTGCTTTAGAGGGGCTGTGTCCAATGATTGACTCGTATCGACAATGTCTAATAGTCCCCAATCAGCTAGAAGAGTCGTAATCGTATTGCGTCTCTCCAGATCGTTCTTATTGAGGTTAGATCCTTTACCGTCTAATAAGAATAATTCTTTGAAGTGTACTATGAAGTACCTTCCTTGTTTATGTAAGATATGACATGATTGAAATAGCTTCTTATCCATTGAGGATGCTACTCCGATTCTAGTCAGAGTCTCTTTTACTTTGAGAAAATCGTCTGGTTCGTTAAGCGTTATCTCCAGCATGTGAGCGGGAGTCCATTCTATACTTTCACTATTGTTTTCCACCAATATTCATCCTATTTTTCAATGACTGAATTTGATCTTTACTCAATAAAGACAAAACTTCTTCAGCACGTTTCTTATTATAATTAAAAGCACTCTTAACAATATCTACATCATTATCATCAACAACTTTATGCCATTTAGAAAAGCGATTTCTCTTCTTGATGGTATTTATATAAAAATCAAATTGAAGTCTATTGTCCATATTATGATTGATATTCATCTCATTAGCAAATAGAACAGTATCTAGGTGGTAGGATAACGCTCTATTAACAATATAAGGTGTGTATGCTTTCTCAGCAATATCATCAACCATAATGTCTTTCTTACTATAACTTGCAGCCTTAACATAATCAAATGGATTCATCATATACCTTCTTAGTTCTATTGCCCTCAAATACACAATAGAATGTTAACTTGTTCTTAGTCGAGTTATTTATAACTTTATGAAAGATATTTGGCTTAATTGTGAAAACATCTCCAGGTTTTGCTAAATAGTCAGTATCCTCTATACGCATAACACCTTTACCAGTATGGAATATGTAAACCTCTTCATTAGGATGAGCATGACCACGAGTAGTCTGAGCCTGATGTAATTTAGTAAATGAGACAGTCATAGAGTCTAAATCGGTATTATCATCTACAACGTATAACTCATTATTGTAAACATTCTTCCATTTATCCATCATTCTATTTCCATCAATCTGTTACGTAGATCAGAAGAAGAGAACTTATGTTGCCGACTATTATAATACAACTCGATACCCAATTCCATACAGAGATCCTTACCAGTGAATTCAATATGCTTATATTCTTCACCTAGTACTCGTACATGAATCTTGAATGTCTCAAGTATATCTTTTAATTGCTCTTCATTTTCGTAAGGAACAATTTCATCCACATAAGATACTGCAGCCAATTGAATATAACGTTCTACAATGGTTTGTATAGGACTATGCTTCTCAAGACGATCGAGCGAAGGATCAATCTGCAATCCCACAATGAGATGATCACATTGTTCCTTCGCTTCACGTAGCATCATGACATGTCCGGCATGGAGCATGTCAAATGCACTAGCAGTAAATCCTACTCGCATAAGAACTGCTTACGAACACCACCCTTCCATTCCTCTAATACTTCTTCAAAGAATGCAAGGTTCTCGCCAGCACCAAATGTTTCATTACGATTGAATGTACCATCTGCATTTAAAAACTCAATGTAGTATGAACCATTCCGAGCTAGCTTGATAGAAGCTACCTCTCGTATGCTATTATGGCTTACTCTTAATATTAAATCGTCATTCATATAACTCTCCTAGGAAGTTGCTATCACTAATGCTTGGATACGCATAATATCTAATGCAATATCTACACGAGGATCGTGAACAGCAAGTGACTTCTCGTCGATACCTTCTGGTATAAACGTATTAAATAATCCACTACCCCAACTCAGACCATCAATAGTTGATCGAGTGTCTCGTACATTGTACCATGGATAAGGCTCTTCGATTTTAAGAGTAGCACACAATGATGTAATGATTACAGGGTCAAACGTATTACCTCTTGTATATACATTAGATTTATGTGTAAAGTTATTATACAGCATTTTGATGATGTCGGCAACAGGTTTATCGTTTGCAGAAGGAATCAATTGAGCCTTCTGTACAGCCTTATCCTGCTGCTTCCACCACGTGAGTGTATCCTTTTCAATGATACGTCCTAGCTGAGTACACTGTTCATTAACTTTAACTTTAACATAATCTGATCCACTTACAATCTCTTCGATGGTATATGGATTGCTTGATAAGAATCGTTCTGTATCAAATGCGTATGCCGCTGCAGATAATACAGGACAGGTTGCTGCTGTCGTACCTAATGTTTCGAGATCAAAGATCATCGCATTGTTCATTTCCATTCTCCACTAGCCATGATCTCTGTAAGACATGCTGCTGTATTAAGTTCATGATCCGCTACAAATGCATTCTTATACTGATAGTCAGCAAGAATAAGAATGATCTGTGGAACACTATTTGCTGTTAAATGATCTGATAAAGTATCATACATTCGTCTGAATAAGACATGAGGTTCTGTATCAGAGTTCTCACCAACCCATTTACGCATCTTAGTAAAGTCTTTTGCCTTTAACGCTTTAAGTAAATTGTTATAAGAATCGTTACCCAAGTCCACAAGGACACCCACATCAATATTTCCAGAACTGGAGTAACGTTGACATTCATTAATAACTCTACGCCAATCAGGTGCATGAGTAATAATAAGATTAGCAATCGCTTTATTGTCATACGTAATACCTTCTGAATCAAGAATGAACTGAAGTCTTTTCATGAACTTAGGTGCAAGTGCTGCTAATGCTTTCTTTGAAGTATTAAACTCATACACAGAACAACGAGAATGTAATGGTTCAATAATACGATTCTTGAAGTTACAAGTTAGAATGAAACGACAGTTATTAGAGAACTCTTCAATGAATCCACGTAATGCTGGTTGAGTACTCTGAGCATTCAGATAGTCTGCTTCGTCAAGAATAACAACCTTTAAACCACCCTGAAGTGATACTGTAGATGCAAACTGTTTAATTGTACCTCGAAGAGTATCGATGTTTGGAGATTCAGAAGCGTTGATGATGATATAGTCTAAATCAAGACTATTACAAATAGCACGAGCAATAGTAGTCTTACCCACTCCAGCTGTACCAGTTAGAAGCATGTTAGGAACGTTACCGCTCTTAACAACTTCTGCAAATGTAGTCAACAACTCATCAGATAGAATACAATCTTCTACCTTGTTTGGTCGATATTTCTCAACCCATAATAAATCAGTACTCATTCACTACTCCATAATATATTGTATAGCGTATTATACCTTAATACGCTCATAAGGTCAACTGCTATGATGTAGCAGTTTCTGCAAATACAGCATCATATAGGGTTTCAACATCATCTGCTACTTCTGTAGTCTCTGCAATGTTCTGCTTATGGTATGCTGATGCTACCTTACGTAGATACTTCTTTGGTAGTTCAAAGTCTTCTGATAGTTTATCAATAGCTTCTTTGATGTAAGAACGCTCGCCTTCAATACGTGCATAAGTGTTTGAAATCTCTTTCATTGCACTACGGATCTTTAGACGGTCTGCTGGTGAAGATGGGATGATCAAGTTATTCATAATATATTCTCTATGTGTTAAAGTTAGATGTTTTTTCTAATGCTACCCAATAAACTAAGGGTTCTGTTTTATGTGTGAACTTCGAAATAAGTTTAGATGAGATGTCTACTTGATAATCTCCTCCTGCAAATTTGAAGTTATTAATATTGAATGCTAATTTAAAATCACTAGTGTTCTCTTCATCAACATCAATTTCAATCTTATATGAGTTAGAAGTAGGATTACCAATATCTGTTACAGTTAATTCTAACTGATTAGATCCAGTAGTTCCTTCAATTATAACATCAGTCGTACCTAATACTCCAGCTGCTTTCCTCATAGCGTTAAGGTTATCTGCACTCATCTCGAACTGTACTTCAGCAGAAGGCATTACAATCTTCTTTTGAGGTGAAGTTAGATTAGATGGTTCAGAGAAAAAGTACTTAATAGAATGACCATCTTCTGAGATGTTAACAAACTTAGCATCTGCATGGAATGATAACTCTGGATCTTCAAACATACCCAATACGTTTAGAAACTCATTCAGATCATAGATACCGAACTCATATTCAAACTGCTCTGGAATTACAGCTGAGCCTAGAATGTTCTTTGCATTCGACATAGTCTTCAACTCCCCATCAGGACTGAACACCATGTTTGAATTGATTGTGCTGAAGTTCTTCAGTACAGATAATGTGCTACTCGATATTTTCATTAGTACTTCCTGGCTGTTATTCATTAATATAATTATACCTCATTTGACGTATGAGGTCAAGCGATTTAGGCTTTTATTTTCGAAAAGTTATGATCCTTTACGAATTCAATCTTGCTACGGAATTTGCTTTCAAGTATCTCACCCTTATGAGAGATAACGAAAACGTTTGTACCAGTATCTAATGTGTTCAGTATCTTCATTAGATTCTCTACTCCATCATGGTCCATAGATGAGTCAAATGTCTCGTCCAAGATTAGAAGGTTGGTATTTGTAGAGTTCTTCATACGAGCAATCTGACGCCATGTAAACATAAGTGCCAAATCTATACGAGACTTCTCTCCCTCACTGAATGATTCGTAAGAGAAGTTATCTCTATGACGTGAGCGGATACTCTCATCAAAGTTTTCATCTAAGTTGAATGATACAAAGAAGTCAAGGATCTGTAGATAGTTATTAATCAGTTTATTCATTATAGGTAGGTATTCTTTTATGACCTTAGTCTTGATACCTGTATCCTTTAACATTTCCGCTATAACAATACCATATGAGATCTCATCATTGATCTCGTATTTCCGCTCTGCTAGTTGTAGCTTTGCATCTTGTAATTCTGATAACTCTGCCCTTGCATTACTGATGTCAGCATTACTTGTATTACAGCTACTGATGTCAGCATCCAATGATATAATATTACTTTGCATATTATTGATATTGATATCGTTTAGCTTTATATCATGAGCAAGATCTCTCTTCTTTTTAATCAATTCTGTCACACTATCAATAGACTCAATGACACTTTTAAGCTCAATTTCTAATGTTTTCTTATTACCTAGATGACCCTTAGCTACAGTAGATATATCATTAATCTTAGTCTTACGTAATGAATCATCGATAGTCTGTGTACATGAGGGACATTCTGTATTAGATGAATAGAACTTTGATTCCTTCATAAGAGACTTTAAGTCACCATTCAATGTATGAAGATCCATATTCAACACAGCCTTTAGATCATACACGATGTTTAGTGCGTCTTCAGTAGTATCATGATACTCGTCATACTGATCTGATAATGTATGACCATGACGTATAAACGCTGTCTTTTCTGCCACGTATTCGGACATAGTCACACGTTTAGACTCTACAATGGATGCAGACGCAGCTGACATATCAGTAATATACTTAGATTGCATCTTTATCTTAGAAGACTGTATATCAATCTCATGTGTGATAGACTTATAGTTCTCTTTAATACGTGCAGAGTTCTCTTTCAATAGACCATTCATCTTTGAGAAGATGTTGATATCTAATAGATCCTCAATCACTTCACGTCGATATGCTGACTTCAATTGCATGAATGGAACGAACGAAGATGATCCTAATACAACAATCTGGTGGAAGGATTTATGATTAAGTTTAAGAATGTTCTGTTCAAGATACTTTTGATAGTCACGTGTAGTACTAGCCTGATTGATCATATGACCATTCTGCCAGATCTCAAAGATACCAGGCTTGATGCCTCGCTTGATTTCAAACTTATGCTTACCAATTTCAAACGTAACCGCTACTTCACAGTTCTTTTTATTGATAGAGTTAAGTAGTGCAGGCTTATTGATATCACGGTGAGGCTTACCAAATAATGCAAATGATATAGCATCTAGCAATGTAGACTTACCTGCACCATTATGCCCTACGATTAATGTAGTAGGAGATCTATCTAACTGAATAACTGTTTCATTATCACCAGTCGATAAGAAGTTCTTCCATCGTATTTGTCTAAAAATTATCATATTACTTCCACTCGAATCCTAAGGTTTTGAACAACTGACGCTTTATAAATGATGGCTTCTCATCATGGAACACTATCTTAGAATCAGCTTGAATGATCAAAATTGGTGTGATATTACCATCATACGAATTGATTGTGATATTGCTAATATTACCCCATACATTAGCTGTAGTCGTAACATATTCATTCCGATCAGGTAGATCCATCGTCAGTTGTTCAGTATAGTATCCAGAACTCATACTATGTTCTAGTACTAATGGTATTTGTCCCATCATGTGATTTCCATGTTTGATGCTTCAGTGTATAGAAGCTTTATTATACCCTTTATTCGATCTTTATTCAACTCTGTATCCACTGCATCTACATAATCATTTAAGAGAGTAGATGTATCTTCTACAGACACTACAGTTGTATCAACATTCTCTCCCATAAACTCATCAAAGGTCTCTGCGATCTTTAGCTCATGTGGATTGTATGTATTAACTTCGTCAATGAATTTATCGAATAGGTATGGATCACTCTTCTCTGATACAACTACCTTTACAAACTTGTCTGTTACTTGAGACAAATCATAGTCACATCCATTACGCCATTCTAGCTTATGAAACATTCTATGAGGATTCAGTACAGGAGTTATTTCAAGAGTTTCTGTATCAAGGACGTGGAAGTACTTTGGATCGTCAGCATCGTTCCAATAGAACTCCATCTGACTTCCAAGATAATGTACATTGCCTTTAGAAGATTTAGTATGATAATGACCAGATAATACTGTATCAAAGTGCGAGAATAGATCTGCATTCATACCAGAGTGAGAAGGAATACCTCTCATCATTTCAAAGTTATTTAACTCAAGGTGAGCTCCAATAACCTTTGCCTTACAAGATTTGATCCAGGCCATGTACTCAGCATAGTTCTGACTATTGATCCAAGGTACTAATGCCATATCAAGTGAGCCGTACTTCATTACAGTAGGCTTCATAATGATGTTAACGTTATTGATATAATACCCAAGTAACTCTTTCAGAGAGTTCAACTCATTAGTATTTTTATAATAGACGTCGTGGTTACCAGGAATGATATCCATCATCATACCATTGTCCTTTAACGGATCTAGGAAGATTTCTCTATTGTGATTTAGTGCTTTGAAGTTTACAAACTTACGATGGTCGTAATAGTCACCTAAGTGAATTACTTGCTTAATATCATGCTTGATACAATGTGGAAAGAAGACATCCTCATAGAATACCTTTTGATAATCCAAAAAGACATCAGAAGAGTTTCTGATACCGCAGTGGGTGTCATTAAGAATTGCTACTAACATATGTATTACTCATTAATATAATATAGGGCTATTATAGCATAGTTCCTATCAAAGTACAACAGTTATTTCGAATAATAATTAAATAATCTTCGCCACGCATATCCTCGTACTAGAGAGAATGCAGTGAATACTGATGTGATGCCAAGGTTATCTAGCATAGTAGTTTCAATACCATACATTGGTGATACTATAAAGGCCCAGATAACAAACGAGAAGATAAAGCCGCTGAATACATTCAACGACCCCTCTAATAACGAAGCCGACTTACTCTGCTTCATCTACAATAGCAACGTCTACATCTAATCCATTAATCTCTGGTTCCATAAACTTACCAAGGTTCTTACCCTGACTCAAGATCTTGTGCTTAACGTATGGTTGCTTATCTGTAGCATCCGTTTGGTTCTGATACGTAGCATGAGCTGATCGTAGTTCTTCAATGAATGCTGGATCATAATCACCATTTTCATCTGCTGTAACAAATTGATCAAACCCAGACATTTCAATGTACTTAAACTTAATATCATTCTGGCGCTTTTCTTTAGCAATACGTCGTAGGAATGCAAACCATGATATCTGTGTAAAGTATGCAAATGCATTAGGTTTACCTGATCGTGTAGCAGCTTCTACATTGTAATTCTTAATAGCTTTAAGACAATTCTCTACAGCATCCATTACCATCTCATCGCGATAAGAGTATCGAATGAAATTAGACTTATGGGACAAGCCTTCTGATATTTTCATGAAACATGTTGCAATGTAATTAGTAACTCTTGGAATGTCTGACTCAGCAGCAATTGCTTCATTGACGCTCGTTACATGTTCGACCACAGCATTAGAAAAGTCTCTATTGTTTACGTAGTGTTCCTTTTCATTTTTCTTCACAGTTAAAACCTCTGTATGATTAAGTTATAGTATATTATCCCATGAATAGGGTATTAGGTCAACAGCTAAATTTAATTAATCTTTTTGTTGACCTTTAGCCCGTTTGGGTGTATAATAAAGATGTGTCTTTGGGGGGGCTCTAGCACATTATTGTGTATGGAAAGCCTACAGCTTTACTTCGTAGATTTGGTACTTGAACTTCTCCTTGGAGTACATCTTTATGCGTTCTGCTCCATGGTTGAGTGTGTAGTTCTTTCTCTTCTTATGATGCAAGTCATCTGCAATGTCAAATAAGAATGTATCAGATCCATCATCAGACTTTCTTAGTCCTCGTCCGACGCTTTGCATGACCCTGACTTGACTCTTACTGGGAGAAGAAAATATAATATTATGTATATTCCTAATATTAATACCAGTAGAGAATACCCCATATGACGCAACAATGATAGCATTCTTCTGCTTCTCAGTGATTTCCCTGACCCTTTCACGATCGTCTACTCCAGTAGCACCCGACACAAAGAAGATCTTTCTCTTCTCATGAGCCGCTTTTGTTATTAAATCATGCAATACCTTACCATGTTTATTAACGTACTGGAACAGCACCAAAGTATTACCATCCTGGTCTATTGCTAAGTTCTTAATGAAGTTATTTCTCTTAGCATGTCTTACAATATAATCCATCTCTTCAGCGTAAGTCTTCTTACCGAATGCTTTGCATTCGTCTTCAGGGTACTTCATGATTAGCATTTGGATATCCAAGTTAGCTATATCATCATTATCCATTAAGTTCTTAGTAGTAGTTACTTGCTTAATAGGACCGAATAAACCCTGTAGTGTTAGTGCATTAGTTTCCATTCCATCTAATGTACCAGTCGTACCAATTCTATACTCTGCATTATATAGCTTTGTCATAATTGCCGTCAAACTCTTAGCCTTAAACTGATGGGCCTCATCTCCGATAACCATACCAAAATCTTTAAACCATCCAGCCTGCAACTTATAGATTGATTGCCATGTAGTAATTACAACACGTTGCTTATAGTTTTCTTTCTCTTTACCAGAGTAGATCTTATGTACATCAAAGTAATCGCCATAGTAATCTGTAAAGTCGGATGCTAATTGCTCTACAAGTGAAGTAGTAGGTACAATGATTAATATGTTTTTATTCTTATTATCCATATACCATCTGATTAACTTATAGATGATTAATGACTTACCAGAAGCAGTAGGACTTAATAGTAGGGCTCTCTTACGTTCTAATGCATGTTGAAATGCCGCTATCTGATAATCACGAGCTTCGATCTTATTCTCACCTGCACGTAGATCAAGAGAAGCAGAATACTCTACACACTCTTCTATTGATATATCATCAAATGAATCAGGACGACCATAATAGTCTGAATCAAGACATTCAATTGAATACCCACGTACCGTTGCAAATTCTACAACGTATTGATACAATCCACCATACAACTCTCCACTTCTAGAATTGAATAGACGTATCTTTCCATCCCACATCTTACTCTTAAATGCAGGGGTAAACTTATAGTTCGGTACAAAGAATGTAAAGTGATCTACTAATTCATTAGCGATGCCACCTTCACAGTCTACGTTAATGTACACATAATTCTTATTGTTAATTGTTATATCAGCCATATTAGACTCCGCTAACGAATTGTCTCCACTTGATCATGTTACCGATATTTTGGTGTCTCCACTTAATATTTTCCATGATCTCCTTTAATGTATCTCTCAATGCTTTCCTGTATTCAATCTGCATAATAACTTTTTGAATGTCTTCGTCTGCGTCATAGTAATAATTAAGGTCACCCTTCATTACTTTCATACCATTGAATGGATCGTATACCCAGCCAGCATCTTCAATCTCTGCAGCCGTCATCTTTCCGTTATAGTATAACCATTTTTGCTTTAATAGTGTCTGTAACTGCTGCTCCTTACGCTTAGCATGTAACTTGCTAGACATAAACATCTCAAGATATTTGGAGTGCAGTTTGGCTGAATCCCTAGAAGCTTCGTCTAGTGCCATTTCGTTAATTTCTGAATCAATCTTCCATTCACTTAATACATCATCTAAATTCATAATAATCCTATATGGTAAAGTATCTCATTCTAAATGTAACATCGAATGTGATATATTCATTTGTGTTCGTTGTAAACTGTAGGTTAGATACATTAGTTGGAAATGCATCAATGTAGTTAATAGTATTTAGTACGTTGTTCTTTGACGATAATATCTGTAATGCTAAGTCAGCAGTATCATTTGTTTTACCGTTAACAATATTCTCACACCATTTAAATACTTCTTTGTAAGATTCCATATCTTCATCTAGTATAATAGAACAAGTTAATGTTCCCATTGTCATCTTATCGCCAGGACTAAAGTGATCTAATCTAGCATTAGGTGTAGTAGATTCACCTACACTAACATCAGGATGCATAGCAGAATTACAAAAGTATTCTAGGTTAGGATAATCTGTACGTGATATGACAAGACGAAATGATTCGCTTGATAGGTAGTTCTTATTTGCAGTAAGTGCCATGAGCATCTCCTCTTTGTTATGCTACTATTTATAAGGCATAAAAAAAGGGAGTCTTTCGACTCCCTCAAAACTCTGCATTATAATTATTATTATTGCAGAGCTATATTACCGTAGTTATGATTACAGGTTAGTAATCAAGTTGTGACGGTAGTAAACGTTAGTGTTAGCAGCTAAGCTAGTGAATGGGTTTGCAACCATTCCGTAACGAGTCTTGAATCCAATCTTAGGTTGGAAAGTATTCTGATCTTGCGCACGCATCATGGTTAATGGAACGTATGGGCAATAGAAGATACCAGCATCATAAGCGTTAGAACCCTTATAGCCAACAGTCATATAGTCTGCAGTAGCATATGGATCAACATAAACCTTCATGCGACCACCGATAACACCTGCAAAGGTATTGCCAGTTACGTCAACGTTCAAGTTAGCTTGTAGAGCAGGAGTATAATCCAAGATGCCAGCAGCTGCAAGAGTAGATGCAACGTCAGCAGAACAGATTAGGAAGTTACCCTTACCACGACGT
>Ga0308021_10000376_pt1 | contig 20837 bp, 20 predicted proteins | sample Neamet351_FD_201296 | JGI IMG/M metagenome (GOLD analysis project Ga0308021, IMG submission 201296) | Marine microbial communities from water near the shore, Antarctic Ocean - #351 | ecosystem: Environmental > Aquatic > Marine > Unclassified | place: Southern Ocean | collected 2014-10-02
GCAAGGACTTTATTTTTAGGATGAGTGATGTTTATAAAAACAGCAGTGTAGTGCTTACCAATAATAACCAAACAACAGTATATACAGTGCCTACAGCAAATGCTGATATTGTACCAAAACAAAAACCCATACAAGCTTTAGTAAGTTCTATCAGAGCTTGCAATAAAAGTGGTGGTGCATTAACATTAACTCTAGTTAATACCGATGCAAGTCTTAGTGCAAATGTAACTATAATTAACGCCCTATCTATTGCTAGCAATACCGCTGTAGAATTATTAGAAAGACCTTTCGTTTTGGAAAATAGTGATGCTTTAAAAGCGACTGCTTCAGCGACTGGAATGGACATAATTGTATCAGTATTGGAGATATCTTAATGAAAAAAATACAAGAAGCTAAAACTGTGGGCCATCAGATGATAGATGGTAAAAAAGTCCCTGTTATACAACCTGAGGTTTATCATAGAATCTATTGCAAAAACTGTGAGAATGAGGTAGATTCAGAAGAACAAGCAACAGGTAATTGTAATGACTGCGATCAACCGTGGGAAATACATTTAGCTAAAGACATACACGTTAAAGTAATTCAGTTACCTATTGGTTCTGGAACTGGTGAATAAACAAGACTAACCACCTTGCAGGTTTTATATGGATGATGTTTTAGATATCATGGAGCTGTTTAAAAGCTCTTACCCTTCCTGGAAGGGTACAAGTATCAAAGACATTTATTACCATATTTATCCCTCTATAGCTCTAAAACAATATACTGTTAATAAAGATGAAAACGGTGAAATTTATGGTTATACCAATTGGGCTCTCTTGAATGAAAGCACTGAAAAAAAATATTTAGAAGAACTTTCTCTTGATTTTAGAGATTGGCAAACTGGAGACAACCTTTGGATCATAGATTCAATTTATACAAACGAACATAATAATATGAAATTTAATAAAACATTTTTTACACATTTATTCGGAGTTGGTCAAACAGTAAACTGGTTGCGTTTAGCACCTAATGGTTTATTACAAAAAACATTTAAAGTTATTACAAAGGAGAACTGGTTATAATGGGTTCGGTTAAGAAAAAAGTAAATAAAGTATTTAATAAAGCTGCAGATAAACTAATTCCAAAAGAGTTAGCTCCCTTCTTACCTTATGCTTCTATGTTACTGCCTTTTCTTGGTCCCATGGCTGGTATTATGGGTTCTACTGTAGGACGCTATGCTATTCCACAACTGTTAACTGCTTTAGGTTCTGCTAAATCAACTGGTGAAGTTGATTTAAAAAAACAAGCTTTAGCTGCCGCTTCTAGTTATTTAGGGGGTCCCGGAGACAAAGCTAATAATATGGAAAAAGCTTATATGGACGCAAATCCAAACACGGATGCGTTTTCAGGAGTTCCTGATGCTATTTCAGGTGGTCCTATTAGAGATTTTTCTCAAATTGATCCTAAAAAGTTAGAAGCTTTTTCAAAAACATACAAACCAAGCATGTTTGAATCCGCTCAAGATTTTGGTACGGGTCTGCAGAGAGTCGCTGGATCTGGAGGTAGTGGAGGTAGTGAAGGATTTTTTAAACAAGCAAGTTTAATAGGTGCTCCTATGATGACTATGGGTGGTATTGACATGGCTGAATCAGAAATTAAAAAACAAAAAGAAAAAAAAGAAGCGTCTCAAGCGGCTATTGGAAACTATAAAGATAGCTCTAAGTTATTAGGTGATTACTATGCAGATATGGAAGGTGACTATGACCGATTATATGGTGGTTTAGATTTTGGAAAAAGATTTATGAGGGCCGCAAATGGTGGTCGTGTTGGTATGAACGTGGGTGGTGTTCCAGACGCTTTGTGGGCTCGTGGTGTTCCAGACGCTATTGCTGGAGAACCAGATCTTGAGTTTCAAAAATTTATGAATCAAATGTGGGAAGCTGCTATGAAAGAAAGACCTACAGGAATCCCTGAAGGAGCTGGTAGTTCTTCTATGCCTCTACCCAATAATATGCTTGACAAAATTAGAAACTTAACAACGCCAGCAAGAACAGGTTTAGAAGCTTTAAGTGAAAAGATGAATCCTTTGCTTCAGAAGTTTCAAAAACCAGGTTTAGAAGAAGAAGAGTTATTAAGAAAACTGCAAAGAGAAGAACAAGATATGTCGCGACAAGAGGCTGAAAGCAGTTTATCAAAAATGTTTTTTGGATTAATGGGCAGACCAGAAGATCAATATAATCAAGGTGGTCGTGTTGGTATGAACATGGGTGGAAATCCTGGTGATGATATAAGCCCAGCAAGAATGAAAGAGTTTGTAGACTTTGCTCTTTCTAATGGTGATGACATGGAAGCAGCTTTGGAATATGCTAAAAGAATGGCGGTTGGAGAAACTCAACTAAATCAAGGTGGACGAGTTGGATATAATCAAGGTGGTTCAAGTGGTATGTCTTTATTAGATAATCAAGGTGGTTTAACTGGGTTTGGTGGTAAAGTAAAAGATCAAATGGGTTTAGCTGGTTTGTTTGAATTATATAATTTACTTGGTCCAGCTTTAGGAATGAACCAAGGTGGACGCGTTCGTATGAATGAAGGGGGTTCAGAAACGGATTATGAAAAACCTTTTAATATTGATTATGGACCAGATAATCGTTCAGGTCCTATGACCTCAGTACTTAATGCTCTTACTAATATGGCACCTGGCGATTTTATTGACAAAAGTATAGTAGGTATAAGAGATCTTTTTGGTATTGAATCAGAGTATGAAGAATATTTAAGAATTATGGAAGAAACAAATAGACAGTCCAGAGAAGAAAATAACATGGGCGGTCGTGTTGGTTATAACATGGGCGGTATGGGTAGCATTCCACAAACTCCAACGGTACCACAAGGTATGCAGCTAAATGGTCAAGGCGGAGGATTCATTCCAATGGGTGCTCAAGAGAAAAAAGATGATGTGCCAGCAATGCTAGCAAAAAATGAATTTGTTATGACATCTGATGCAGTGCGCGCAGCAGGTGGCGGTAGTATAGAAAAAGGTGCACAGAAAATGTATGATGTTATGAACAATTTAGAGGCACAAGTATAATGGCAACTTACGAAGAAATTTTAGCAAAAATTCAAGCATCACAAGATAAACTTAGTCCTGATTCAATTTCAGTTTCACAGAAAAGTCCACAACTAGAAGCCTTAATGGGTATTTACGGCCCTGAGCTAGCTAATGCAATGAAGCTTCCTATTAATTTAAAAAAAGCAGGAGCATTACCTCAAGCGGCTGGACAAAACCAATTACAACAACAAGCAATACAAATGCAGCTTAACCAAGCTGGTTATGGACAAGCAAATTTTGATAAAACCACAGGCGGGTTTAGCGGTATTCAAGGAGCTACCGCAGCTAATCCTTATGGTAACACAGCAGCAGGCGGCCAAGCTACAGGGTTAGGTGGCTATCAACAATATTTAAATAATGCTTCAGCTGCAGGCCAAGCAGCACAAAATATGATTATTGATCCAGTAACTGGACAAGCTAGACCAGCTCCTAGTGCGGGAGCTGTTGCTAGTGCAGCGAATTATGGAGACTTAGCCGGACAAGCAGCGATTGCCGGTCAAGGTGCAAGTGATTCTTATACACAAGCGGCTCAAGGTTATGTAGGTCCAAATGCGTATCAACAATTTGAATCTCCTTACCAACAATCAGTAATTGATGCCACGCAAGCAGATATGGCAAGTCAATTACAGCAGCAGCAAGCACAATTAGGTGCAAGTGCCGGTAATGCTTTTGGTGGTGGACGTTTTGGAGTAGCTGAAGGTCAGTTAGCCGCGTCTGGCGCATTAGGTTCAGCTTTAGCTGGAGCACAATTAAGACAACAAGGGTTTCAACAAGCTAATCAATTAGCTTCAAATGCTTATCAACAACAAATGGGTATGGGTTCGCAAGCAATGCAACAAGCACAACAGAACCAAGGTTTATATTCACAAGCACAACAGAATCAATTAGCAACTGGCCAAGCGCAGTCAGGGCAATTTCAAACTCAACTAGGTAACTTTGGTGCACAACAACAAGCACAACAAGGCTTAGCAACATTGCAACCACAACTAGCAGCTCAACAAATTGGAGCTATTGGTCAACTGGGTGCACAACAACAAGCACAATCACAAGCTATTTTAGATACCACAACACAGCAAAATAAAATGCAAGCGTACGAACCATACGATCGTTTAGGTTTCTTTGGATCACAGTTAACTGGTTTATTAGGTGGTTATCCGCAAGGCAGTACTTTCTCTTCTGTACAACAACAACAGCCAAGTCCAACTGCAGGAATACTTGGTTTACTAACTGGAGTAGGTTCTTTAGCAACAGGTATAGGATCTATGATGGGCGGTAATAAACCTGTAATGTAATGGGAGGATAAAATTATGAGTACAACTTTAAAAAGAAAAATGTTTAAAATGGGTGGTAAGGTCGATGCACATGGTGTTGGTATTACTTCAGGTTTAGAAAAAAGAACTAACTATAATAAAGGTGGACCTGTTGATCGTGGTATAGTTGGTTATCAACCAAAAGATCATCCAGCGCGACAAGGTAACAGAGAAGGCCACGCTGGTTTGCTAGGATATTTAGGTAAAGGTGCATTAAACATTGCAACAGCTGGTGCTCCAAGAGCAATGGAAGTTATTAAATTTATAAAAAACACTCCTGACGGTCTTAAATTAATTAATAAATATGGCTTCTCACAGGCTAAAAAAATTGTAGAAGCAACTGCAAAAGCTCGTTCTTCAACAGGTGGTGCTACAAGTTTTTTAGGTGGTAATATTGGTCAAGCAGCAAGATTAGCTAAAGAAATGCAAAACTCTGGAATTACTCAATTAGGAGGACAAGGCTTTAAAAATTCTTTTGGAAGAAATTTAACTGGAGGTATTGCTCGAGAACTAGCTTTAGGTGCTGTGCCTGTCGCTGCCTTAGGTGGTGTTGGACTTGGTCTTTCAGATCGAATTGGTCTAACTGAAAAAGGCAATGATGATAGTTTAGGTGAAGATATTGCTAGAGGTGTAACTGGTTATGGCTTGGATGTAGGAACTGGAGCTGGTCTTGGTACTGCAGTAGTTCAAGCGTTAAGAAGTACTGATGAATCTCCGAAACAAACTAGTTTATATAATTTATTTGCAGGTAAACCAGCGGACAAAGTAGTATCAGCTATTACTCCAGGAGAGGTTATGTCAGTAGCAGATCGAGAAGAAAAAGCTTACGCAGAAATGCAAACAGAAGCATCTCGAAAAGCTGAAATGATGTATGAAGCTTTAAATGGTGGTGTTAATAAAATGGCTGCTATTAGTGCTGGTTTAGCTGCTGCTACACCATTCATTGCTAACGAACAATATGCTGAAGGTGCTGCAGCTTTCACTCAAGGGTTACAACCAGAAATAGCTAAAGATAATGCTTTAAGACAACAAATAGGTGGTCAAGTTTTAAGTGATATGCAAAATGAAACCGACTCAGAGAATAAATATGTAAATGCTTTAATTGGTGCAGGAGATGGAACTACCGCAGCAGAAGCTAGAAGACTATACCAAGCTGATAGAGAAATAGGTTTAGAAAATATTGGTGAAGCTACGATAGTTAATGGTAAGGTAAATGTTACCCAACCTGGTGTTTATGTGGACAAAACCGGTTATTCAGGAAAACTTTATGTAGCAGTTAATAGATCTAAAGAAGTCGAGTCTTTTGATATTGTAGAAGAAGCGGTAGAGTTCTCTAACACTGGCACGGCGTAAAGATGGTTAAACTTACTTTAGGTGAGGACAGTAGAGTAGGAACCATTCAATCTGTCTTATCTGGAATTGGTGCAGGTTTAATTGACATTCCTAAAGGTGCTTTTAGTTTAGGCGCCGCTTTAGTTGATTTAGGTGCAGGTACAAACAGTGCAGCCCAAGTAGAAAACTGGTTTGATGACTTAACTACTTTAGACGAAGCTGCTGAAGCTACCACTGCTGGAAAAATTACTCGTATCATTGCTAACTTAGGGGTTCCCGGAACGGCTGCTTTTAAGGCCGGATCGCGGCTCGCGAAAAGTGCTATTAAAGCCAGAAAAGATTCTAAGTATTTAACTATTACCAAAGACTTAGATGATAAACTTCAAACAACTTTAACTGCTCGAGGTAAACTAAGAACTACTTTAGGTGGTGTTGCTGGTGTTGCTGCATCTGATGCAATCTTTGTAGGGGACGCTGCACAAGTTGGAACTTTAGGTGATGCTTTCAATATGGGTCCTACTCAGTTATCGGACGATACTAACAACTCAAGTCGTTTGTTAATGAATCGTGTAAAGTTTGGTTTAGACTCAGCTTTCTTAGGTAGTATTATTGGTGGAACGGGAAACGCTATAGGTCAAGCTATAGGTCGTAGTAAACAGTTAAAACGTAATAACGACTTTATTGATAAACTATTAGATTATACTTTACCACAAGGTAGACAAACTACGGAAGGTTTTGAGTTATCACGTGCTTTCAAAGGTGCTAGAGCAGCTGACGTAGATAAGATACAAAGAAAACAAAGACAACTAGATCAGATTATTGATAGGAACTATGGTCTTTTAGCTAGATTAACTGGTTGGGGAATAATGAAAGAAAGGCAAGCTATTACTGAAATAGTGAATAATGCTTTAGTAAGTACTTCTAAAAAAAAGGGGCCTTCAGTAAAAGATGTTTTTAAGCTAGATAAAGCAGGTAATGAAACTGACGAATTAATTGGTGGTATATTTAGTTTAGGTTCTATGGATCCTAAAGCTTTAGATGCACTTAGAAAGCTTAAAGTTAATGGAAAGTCTATAGACGCCAAAGAAATTATTAATAATTTAACGGAAAGCAGGAAAATAATGGAAGGCTCTTTCTCTGCTATTGGTGAAAATATACTTAAACAAGGACCGGATCTTAAGTCTATAGTAAAAGGAACTTCAGTAAGTGATACTCTTAAAGCTTCTTGGAATAATTATAAAAAAGCTTTTACAGATAAATCACAAGATTGGATGGAAGGTACTTATCGTATCTTTGGTAATTCAAATAATGAAACTTTAAAAGCTTTTAAACCATCAGCGGAAGCTTTAACTAATGCTACAAGTTTATTTAAACAGGCTTCTATGAGACTAGAATATAATAAAGCAAGAGGAGCAGGAAAAACACCTGCTGAAGCAACTAAAATTATGAATAATATTAATCATAATGAGATAGCTAATTATCAAGTAGACCAAGTACTTAAAGGTTCTAGAGGGGGTAAGTTTGTAACAGAAGGTTCACCATCACCTCTTTTAAAAGATGAAGATGGACTTTTATTTGGTATTCTGGCAAAGAAACCAGTTATAGACCACGCTAAAGAAATGAAAAAAGCAGCTGTTAAAGGAGCTTCAGCGGTTGAAGATCTGGCTGATGGTACTAAAAACAAAATACCTTTAAATCAAATAATGGATGAACCAATAGAAGGTATTAATGTTGTAGGTCTTTCTCCTAGAAAAGTATTAGAAGATCTTCTTGGTAAAGTACAAGATCCTGCTGTAACTATGCTAACTAAAATAAATCAACTTTCTATTTTGAGAAGAAGTCATGAATATTTTGATGATCTTTATAAAACACTTGGTGCTAAACCAGTTTTAAATTCTGTAAAAGGATCAGTTGATTTTGGTAAAGTTGTTAAAAATGCTGATGGAACTGATAAAGTAAAAGGTCAAATATTTGAAACTAGACAAGAAGCTGTAAGAGTATTTGGAGAGGCTAACGTTGGAGATAAAGCTATAGGCATGTCTAACCAAACAGGTAAAGGTGGAAGTTTATATATTGATGCTTTAAATCCTTTAGATGGTAAATTTACTAGTAAGGGTATGCAAGAAGCAATTGAAGGTACTAGAAAAAGTTTTTTAGATTGGACGCAAGAAGGTGGTTTAGGCGCAGCCCTTTATACAAATCTTATTTTATATCCAAAAGCAACAGCACAGTTAGCTAAGACTGTACTATCTCCTATAACACATGCTCGTAATATTATTAGTGCTGGAGCTTTTGCTGCAGCTAACGGTATTATACCGCTAATGAATAAAGAAGCTTTAACAGAAGCTAGAAAAGCTTTTGGGGCTATTGGTACAGCAGGTACAGAAGAGAGTGCTAAAAGATTACGTGAACTACAAAGATTAGGTGTAATTAATAAAAGTGCTAGACTGGGAGACATAGAAGAATTGTTAGCTGACTCTAGCTTTGGGTCTTGGGCTGGACAACAAAAAGCTTTAGAAGGAATTTTAAGACCACTTAAAAAATTAAAAGAAGGTGCTACCGATGCTTATCAAGCGGAAGATGATTTCTGGAAAGTTTTTACTTTTATGGCAGAGCGTCAACGTATTGATAAAGCCTTAACATCAGCTGGTATTGACAGAACTGTTTTTGCTCAATCTTCTAAAAATGATTTAGGTAGAGCTTTTAAAACTAGTGATGACTATTTAGATGAAGCTGCAGCTTCTATCGTACGTAATAATGTACCTAATTATGACTATGTAAATAATGCGGTTAAAGAGATACGTAGACTACCTCTGGGTAACTTTGTATCTTTTCCGGCAGAGATCATGCGTACTTCTGTAAACATATTAAAGAAAGGGTTTACAGAAAATAACTTTACTTTTAATGGTGTTAAACCTTTTAAAGGTATTGGTTTACAACGTCTAATGGGTTTTGGAGCAACTACTGTTGCTGTGCCATTTGGTACTGTTGAAGCTTTTAAACTTATGTATGATGTTAGTGGTATGGAAATGGAAGCATTAAGAAGATTTGTTCCAGATTGGTCTAAGAACTCAACTATTATTCCTATAAAAGATGAGCAAGGTAACTTTAAGTATGTAGATTTTTCTCACGCTAATGCCTATGACACTATGATTAGACCTTTTAAAACTATTATGAATGCAGTTGCTGATGGTAGAACGGATACCGACACAGTTATGGAAGATGTAATTCAAGGTGTCTTTACATCTACTAAAGAACTAGGTCAGCCTTTTATTAGTGAATCTCTTTGGACTTCCTCTTTAGGTGATGTTTTTTTAAGAGAAGGACAAACCAGAGATGGTAAACGTTTATATACAGATGCAACTCCTGCCGGAGACAAAGTTTCTGCCGCAGTAAAACACATGGCTAATACACAACTTCCTGGTGGTTTTACTTTAAGTGGAGGAGGTTCTTACCAAAGAATGTTAAAATCAATTACTAAAGATCCAGATGCTTATGGTAGAACTTATGAACTAAGTGATGAAGCTTTAGGTATTGCTGGCATGCGTGCCGTGGCTATTGATCCGGTAGCTTCTATGAAATATAAGATTGCTGACTTTACTCGTGGTGTTTCTAACTCTCGTAGAGAGTTTACTTCACCTTTATTAAAAGGTGGTCCAGTATCTGCAGAGGAAATTGTTGATAGATATAAAGTAGCTAATCAAGCTTTATTTCAAGTACAAAAAAATATGGCACAAGACTATTACGGAGCTAAAGTTTTAGGAGCCGGTGATAGAGAACTTGATAGAGAATTTAAAGACCGTATTTCTAAAGTACAAATGGCCAACTTATTAAAAGGAAATTTTAAACCTTTCTTACCTTCTGAAAATATTGAAAAGTCTTTTGCTGCAAACGCTAAAAAAATAAGTGCCCCTAACACTTATCTTGAAGCACAAGCAACCCTTACTAACATGGCTAGACAATTTACAAAATTAAAATTATTTGAAGATACTTTTCCTCAGTTTGATAATCCGTTTTCAGCTACTAATACTTTCTTGCCAACAGCAGGTATTTCTAGTACTTTACCTAATCTGAATTTAGGTCTTACTTCACCAAATGCAAGTACAGGTGGAAACATAAATCAAACAGCTGCTGCAGGTCAGAAAGTGTTTGGAACAAACGATACTATCTTCGGAGGTTAATCATGGAACCACAAACAGAACGCGAACATATCATTTCATTACAAGGACACATAACAGGCGTGAAAAGAGATTTAACTAATTTAAAGGATGATGTAGCGCATCTTCATAATGACGTAGAGGCATTGGGTGGCAAGATAGACAAAATCTATTGGGTAGTGTTATCTATAGTGGGGGCTGTAGGTTTAATGGTTATAGAAAAATTAATAGAAATGGTAGGTAGATAATGGAACTATCAAATAATTTTACATTGCACGAGTTAACTAAATCACAGACCGCGACCCGCAAAGGTATTGACAACGAACCGGGGACCGTGGAGATTGAGAATCTTATTCACCTAGCGAAAACCATCCTGCAACCAGTGCGTGAGCATTTCGGTAAACCGGTTATGATATCTTCAGGCTATAGAAGCCCAGCGTTGTGCGAAGCTATCGGTTCTTCGGCTAAGTCACAACATGCCAAGGGTGAGGCAGCAGACTTTGAGATTCATGGAGTAGACAACAAGGAACTCGCAACGTGGATTAGTATCAACTGTGACTTTGATCAATTGATTTTAGAGTTTTATATTGATGGTGATGCCAATTCTGGATGGGTCCATTGCTCTAGTAAGATGGAAAGTTCACGAAGACAAATGTTGAAAGCAGAACGAATAGAAGGCCGAACTTCTTATTCTCCGATTCTACTTTAGATCCAATCTTTAAGATCTTCACCCATAATTTCATTTGCAATGTTTACCTTATCCTTAAGTGCTTTAACTATTTTCTCATCTATAGTACCTTCTGCGACTAAGTCTATATACAATACACTGCCAGTCTGGCCGATACGGTGTGCACGATCTTCTGATTGTAGTCTCTTTTCCAAGTCATATGAGTTAGAAAAGTAAATTACAGTATTTGCAGCTGTAAGGGTGATTCCATACCCTCCCGTCTGAGCATTTCCTACAAAAAAGCGTGCAGGGCCCTTAACGTCCTGAAACTGAGCAATATGCCCCTGGCGGACCTTAGCATCCACCCCACCATGATATTCAACTGTAGAGGCTTCTCCGTAAGCTTTTTTTAGAGCTTCGACTATTTTTTTGATGTCTTCTCTATATGTAGCCCAAATAATTACCTTGCCTTCAGTTTCTTCCAAACAGTCCATTAAAGACTGCACTCGATTGTTTTCCAAGTTAGTAACCGTGCCATCATCCGCTTTAAAGGTACCACAAGTAACTTGATGCAGTCGCATTAACTGTGTCATTACATTTACTGTTGACATAACTTTACCTTTGTCGGTAAAAGCCATAGCTACTTGTTTTAATTGTGCGTAAATACTTTTTTGTTCCGGACTTAATTCTACTATTCTCTTAGTAAATACTTTAGGTGGTAAGTCTAAGCAATCTTCTTTTAATACTCTATAAGAAAACGATTTTAGTTTCTCTGACAGTTCATCTAATCTTCTATAGCTATCTCTAGGATCTACTATTTGTACTTGTCTCCCACCAAAATTCCTGGTTATCATTTTTGCATAGCGTGCTCGGAAAGAATAAAAAGATGGATGACCTAGATGCCATACATCTAAAAACTCACACTGGCTGTACAAATCCAGTGGAGATTTAGTAACAGGTGAGCCAGTTAAAATTCTACGATACGACGCTAGATTCCCTATTTTTAAAATACTTTTAGTACGTTTAGCTGTCGGATTCTTGATTGTCGTTGATTCGTCAATTCCTATTAAGGACTTACCAATGAATATGTTAAGGAAACTGTTGGTAAAGTCCAGTCCTTTCTTAGTAGAAAAAGCTTCAACGTTTACTATTAATATCTTTAACTCTTCTTTTCCGTCAAATAATGTGTCAAGCTCTAATTTCTTTTTTTTAGTATTAGTGGGTTCCCATAAGACTTTACTATATTGTACGTGGTCCGGCATATGTACCGGAAATTCTATGTCATGCCAATTTTTGTACACGCCTTTAGGCGCCACGATCACCGCACCGCGGATCGCGCCTCGGTCATAGAGCATAGCAATATTATCAACGAGGACCTTAGATTTTCCAGTTCCCATCTCCATAAAGTAGGCATAAGTTTTTGCAGCCCAAGATTTTTTTAAAGCCTCTAATTGGTGATCAAAGGGTTTTGTTTTATACTTATAATTTTCTATCATAACTTTCTTTCTATTTTTCTTTCTATTGTACTTGACAATTTATTATATAATCATATATAACAGAATAGCAAGAATAAAAATAGAAAGTTTTTAGAATGAAGAATAAAATATTTGAATTATACAAACCAAGAAGTTTAGCAGATTTTTTAGCGTTTAAAGTTGAAAACACTAAAGAAACTTTTGTATACGTACTACAGCACCCACCACAAAATGTTAACATTTTGAGTGCTTCTGACTATGGTTATTTAGTTATCTGTTTACCAAATAAAGATAATATAATTTATAGCTCAGCACCTTTTGTTAGAAAGATGCAAAAAAATTTACAGGACTTTAAGCCAGATGATTACATTCTGTGTTTAGGTGATCCTTCTATTATTGGGTTATCCACAGCTATTGTCAGTGACAATACTAATGGACAATTTAATCTCTTGAAATGGGATAGACAAGAGCGTAGATATTATCCCTTAAATATAGACTTATATCAGAAAGCAGAAATATAATGAGTATACAAAACGTAACATTAGACGAACTAGAACAAGATCAACAAGAGTTGATTGAGAAGACAGACATACAAACTTTAGCTACTCACTGTTTGGATCTACAAAAAATAGAAAACCAAATAAGTGATAAAGAAACAGAGCTTAAAGATTTAAAACAACAGGCAGACAAAATTTCTTCAGAGATAATACCCGAGCTCTTAGCAGAGCAAGGATTAGCATCTTTGAAATTAGCTGACGGTTCAGGTGTAGAGGTTAAAAAAACTTACAGCTGTACTGTAAAAAAAGACTCAGTCGAATCAGCTTATAACTGGCTTCGTGAAAACCAACTGGGTGACCTTATTAAAAATGAGGTTGCTGTACAGTTTGGGAAGGGCGAAGATAACAAGGCTGAGCAATTGCTTATCCTTGCCGCTAATGAAGGCTATGAGCCTACCCAAAAACAAAAGGTAGAACCCATGACTTTGAAAGCGCTATTCCGGGAGCGTGTTGAGGCCGGCCTCAATATGCCCTCGGAGTTCTTTCACACTTTTGTGAAAGATCAAACTAAGATCAGCCGGAAATCATGAATCATAAAACAAGGAGAATAAAAACATGACACAAGAAAAAGCAATCAAGAAAAAAGAAAACACAAGCGTAGCTCTAGCAGGTATGTTTGAAGAAGACGCTAATACAGGATTAGATAATATGAGTCAAGATGATATGGCTCTACCTTTCCTAAGAATATTAGCACAACTATCCCCGCAAGTTAATAAACGGGACGCCCAATATGTCGAAGGTGCAGAAGCCGGTATGATATTTAATACCGTGACTAAGAAGGTGTATGATGGTGAAAAAGGTCTTAATATAATTCCATGTTATTACAAGCGGGAATATATTGAGTGGACGGATAGAGGTGAGGGCTCAAGTGCTCCTGTCGCAATCCATTCAAAAGATAGCAGTATCATAAGTGAAGCAAAGAGAGATGCTAGTTGGAAGGATAGATTACCTAATGGTAACTATTTAGAAAACACCGCATCTTATTTTGTATTAACAGAAGATATGCAAACAGCTTTGATTTCTATGAAGTCGACTCAACTAAAAGTTAGTCGTAATTGGAATTCAATGATGAATAGTATTACACTGACAGGTAAGAGTGGTTTATTTACACCTCCTTCTTACAGTCACGTGTATAACCTTAAATCAGTACAACAATCGAATGACAAGGGAACTTGGTTTGGTTGGTCTATTGACAAAGTTGGTCCGGTATCCGATACAAATATATACCAGGCCGCTAAAAGTTTTGCTGAAAGTGTTTCTAAAGGAGACGTTAAAGCAAAGCATAATGAAGAGGGTAAGGCTTCGAAAGAGAGAGACGAAGCAGTACCATTTTAATTATGGATTGGTACCGAGCTACTTCCCCCCAGCTCGGTACCGTATAGGGAGGATATCACATGACGACAAATAGAACAAGTTACCACAAGCAATACTATCGACAGCAGGTAATTAGAAGCCAGCGTAATACCATAAAAAATCTAAGGGATGATAAGAAAAAATTTATGGGTAGCCCAGAGGGCATTGCATACAAGAAACGATTATTAAAAGAGTCTGGTTATCAAGAGGCTTATAGAGAGAAGAATAAAGAAAAAATAAAACAATATCAGAAAGAGTATCATATAGAGTATGCAAAATTTTAGAAAGATTTTTGAAGGCAATAATAGTGCTTATGGTCAGTTAATTTTAACTGGTGAAACCAGTGAAAAAGGTAAAGCTATAGGTAAAGCTTTTATTAAACGTGAAGTTATACCTGATAAGCTATGGCAAGATCACCTAGATGGTAAGGATCCTGCTTTGGGGGTAATACCTATTAACGAGCAGAATATGTGTCGTTGGGGTTGTATAGATGTAGATGAATATATAGGACTAAAACATGAATCTATTATTAAAGATATTAAAAAACTAAACTTTCCTTTGATGACTTTTAGATCTAAGTCCGGTGGAGCGCATTTATTTTTATTTACCTCAGAATTTATTATGGCATCATTGATGCAAGCAAAATTAAAAATGATGTCGCAGGCATTAGGATTTGAAGGTTCTGAAATATTTCCAAAGCAAACTGAGATATTAGTAGAACGTGGTGACACTGGAAACTTTTTAAATTTACCTTATCATGGGAATATTAAAGGTATGAGATATGCTTTTAATGAGGATGGTTCGGCTGCTACTTTAGAAGAGTTTTTTGAAATGTACTTAGACAAAGCACAAACTAAAGAACAGGTGGAGTCTATTGTTATAAAAGAAAAGACTGCTAAGAAAGAAGCTTTTAAAGATGGACCACCTTGTTTAAATAAATTAGCTGACGAAGGTTTTGGTGACGGCTCACGTAATAATGGTTTATTTAATGTAGCTATATATCATAAACAAGCTAACCCAGATACTTGGGAAGATGAGGTATATAAATCTAATAATGAATACATGGAACCACCATTAGGCTTTGTGGAAGTTAAGGCACTCTTAGCATCAATCGGGAAACGTGGTTATGATAAATATAGATGTAAAGATCAACCTATTTGTGATGTATGTAATGCTGGGAAATGCAGAACTAAAAGATTTGGGGTTGGCTTTGAAGAAGAACAAATGCCGGAACTTGGTCAGCTAACAAAAATTAATTCTAATCCTACACAGTACTTTTTAGATATTGGTGGTAGTAGAGTTGAGCTTAATAAAGAACAATTACATAACCCTAATTTGTTTTCTATTGAAGCTATGGATAAAGGTGCTGTTGTTGTACCTATACCTAAAGCTAAAGATTGGAGACAAATATATTTAAAACCTTTAATAACGGGACAACAAGTAATAGAACCATTAGAATCTTTAAATCCAGTTAATCAATTGGAACATTTACTTTATCAATTTACAGTACATAGATCTCAAGCAAGAAGAAAAGAAGATATAATGAATAAATCTGCTTGGACCGATGAAGGTTTTACTTATTTTAAAATGGAAGATTTCTATAGTTTCTCTAAAAGAAATAATTGGGAGATGGATAAAGTTAAAACATATAACTTATTACAACAGCACGAGTTATATGTAAAAGAAGTTCGCATGCAAGTTCAAGATGAAACACCTCGACTTGTAAAAATAAAAGCTATAAAAAAGCATGATATTGAAGCTAGTACTATTCCTTATGATGAGGTTCCTTTTTAATGAAAACCATTATCTTAGGGCCACCAGGTACCGGTAAAACTACTGAGTTATTAAATTTAGTAGATAAGGAATTAAAAAAGGGAGTTGATCCAACCAGGATAGGTTATTTTTCTTTTACTAAAAAGGCAGCTACTGAGGCTGCAACACGCGCCGCGGAAAAATTTAAGCTTGATGTTAAAAGAGACTTATACAACTTTAGTACTTTGCACTCTTTAGCTTTTAGAGTTTTACAACTATCTAGAAATAAAGTAATGCAAGAAGAGGACTATAAAGATTTTGGTAAAAAGTGTGGTTTTCCAATTACAATTAAAAAAGTTATTTTTGATAATAGCAATGGTTTGTTTAATTCTGATAATGAATATTTAGAGGTTATAGATAAGGCTAGAGCATCTATGGTAGATTTAATGGATCTATATGATAAGCATCAACATTATCTTGATATAGAAAGAGATACACTTTATCTTGTTGATAGAGAACTAACCAGATACAAAAAAGAGAAAGGTTTAATTGATTATGGAGATATGTTACAAGGTTTTGTGGACTCAGATCTCGCTCCATCATTTGATATCCTCTTCATTGATGAGGCCCAAGATTTATCTGCTTTACAATGGCAAATGGTCAAAACCTTATGGGAACGATCTAATGACACTTATATTGCGGGAGATGATGATCAGGCTATATACACCTGGGCCGGAGCTGATGTGGGTACTTTCCTCGCGCTCAGGGACGAGGTTGACAGTATCCGCGTTTTAGATCAATCATATCGTATACCTGGTGGAGAAATACATCAGTTAGCTATGGAAATTAATTCTAGAATTAAAGATAGATATGAAAAAGTATATAAGCCAAGAGATGAAAGGGGTTCTTTAACCAGGTATCTTGATGTAGAACAGGTAAATTTATCTAAAGGTGAATGGTTAGTGCTGGCTTCAGCCGCTTATATGTTAGAAGAAACTAAAGAACATTTAGAAAGTAATGGTTGGTATTATCAGCATAGAGGTCGTAGTTCCGTACCACTAGATTTACTTCAAGCTATTGAAAATTGGGAATTATGGCGTAAAAATAGGACAATGAGTGTAGAGAATATAATTAAAATATACTCTTACTTAGGCGACAATGTTGCTAAGGGATATAGAAAAGGTAAAACTCTTAGCATCGAGCAAAACTGGTATACTATTGATGAAATGCACACACACGGTCTACTAGTTAAGTCTGATTGGTGGGACGCTTTTCAAGGCTTAGATAATTATAGAATAGATTATATTCGTAGGATGAGAGCTAATGGTGAAAAGTTATCTAAAATACCTAGAATTAAATTATCAACAATACATGCTGCAAAAGGTGGAGAAGCAAATAAAGTTTTATTATTTCCTGATATTAGTAGGGCAGCTGTTTTAGCTAATGATAAAGATCCTGATGGATTACATAGATTATTTTATGTAGCAGTAACTAGAGCGAAGAAAGAATTACATATAATGGAGCCAAGAAATTATGAAAGAGCATATCTATTATGATAAATAAAGAAAAGAAAGCTGCCTACAATAAGGCATACAATAAAATTTGGTACCAAAAAAATAGAGAACGGAAAGCTGCGACAGGTAAAATTTGGCACCAAGAAAATAAGGAAAAAGTATCTGCGAGAAATAAAATTTACCAACAAGAAAATAAAGAAAAAATAGCTGCACGAGAGAAAGTTTATTACCAAGAAAATAAAGAAAAAATATGTGCGAGAAATAAAGTTTACCGCCAAGAAAATAAAGAAAAAATAGCTGCGACAAAGAAAGTTTACCAACAAGAAAGATTAAAAAATGATCCTGATTTTAAAATGAGTCAGAATATTAGACGTCGTCTTAGATTTGCATTAAAAGGCAATTCTAAAGCTGCACCAACTATGGAAATCATAGGGTGCACTATTGAAGAACTTTGGTTGCATTTAGAAAGTAAGTTTGAACCAGGAATGACTAGAGAAAATAATGGTAAATTTGGATGGCATATTGATCACAAGAAACCTTGTTGTGCTTTTGATCTTTCAGATCTAGAACAACAAAAAATTTGTTTTCATTACAGTAATTTACAGCCTTTATGGGCAAAAGATAATTTAGAAAAAGGAGGAAAGTATAATGAAGAATAAATTTGGCATACCCGGATTCACTAAAGAAGGTTATTTTAAAAAACTAGTAGAGGAAGGTGTCGTTAGAGACGACGTAACCTTAGGTGACTTAAAAAAATTTGATGCAGTGGATTATCCAGCACACTACAACCAAGGTGGAGTACAATGTATCGATGCTATTGCTTCTATGCAAGGCGACGGTTTTAAATATTATCTACAAGGTAGTGCGGTTAAATATATTTGGCGGCACGAACATAAAGGCAAACCTATTGAGGATCTAGATAAAGCTATTTGGTTCTTGAATAAACTGAAAGACACATATGAAAAAATTTAAACCTTTACAAAAACCACTTTTTACACCACCGGTGGACTGGGATGTGCCTAGTGATTGGCCTGATTTATCTGCACATAAAGAAATAGCAATCGATCTCGAGACCTGCGATCCTAATTTAAAAACTATGGGTTCGGGTTCAGTCAGGGATGATGGTTTTGTTGTAGGTTTTGCTATAGCTGTTGAAGGTTGGGCTGGGTATTATCCAATAGCTCATGAAGGAGGCAACAATTTAGATAAGCGTATGGTGCTAGAGTATGTACAGGGAATTTTAAACTTACCTGCTGATAAAATATTTCACAATGCGATGTATGATGTATCTTGGTTAAGGTCTATGGATTTTAATATTAATGGTCGTATTATAGATACGATGATTGCTGCATCCCTCGTTGATGAAAACCGATGGGGTTTTACTTTAGATGGTTTATCTAAACAATATGTCGGGTTAGGTAAAAATGAAGCTTTATTAAAAGAAGCAGCTGCTGCATATCAAATTGATCCAAAAGCTGAGATGTGGCGCTTACCAAGTTTATATGTAGGTGAATATGCTGAACAAGATGCTAAAGCAACTTTATACTTATGGCAGTCAATGAAAAAAGAATTAACTGATCAGGATTTATGGGCTGTATTTAATATGGAGTTAGATCTATTTCCTTGTTTGGTTGATATGAAATTTAAAGGTGTGAGAGTTGATCTTGAAAAAGCCGCTAAAACTAGAGTGTCCCTTGAAGCTACTGAAAAACAAATTAGAAAAGAAATGATAGACTTAGTTAATTTTGATATGGAGATTTGGTCCGCAGCAAGTATTGCTAAAGGTTTTGATAAACTTAACATACCTTACGATCAAACTGAAAAAGGTAAGCCTTCTTTTACTAAAGGGTTTTTATCTAACAGTCCACATCCATTAGCACAGATGGTAGTTAATTGTCGTGAGATTAATAAGCTTAATACTACCTTTATAGAAACACTACTTAAGCATAGTCACAAAGGTAGAATCCATAGTGACATAAATCAGATCCGGTCGGACGATGGGGGGACTGTAACCGGTCGTTTTAGTTATAGTAACCCCAACCTACAACAGATCCCAGCACGACATAAACTACTGGGTCCTTTAATTAGGCGTTTATTTATACCGGAAGAAGGTTGCCAGTGGGGTTGTTTTGATTACTCACAGCAAGAGCCTCGTATATTAGTTCACTATGCACAATTACAACGTATGGAAGGTGCACAATCTATTGTGGATCAATATAAAAAAGGTGAAGCTGATTTTCATCAGATGATCGCGGACATGGCTGGCATTGAACGTAAACAAGCCAAAACAATTAATCTTGGTATTATGTATGGCATGGGTAAAAATAAACTTATGGCGCAACTTGGGTTACAGGTGGAACAGGCTGAAGAATTATTAAAAAGATACCACCAGAATGCACCGTTTGTTAAAATGATGACTGATGCCGTGACTCGTCGTGCTGAAAGTAGTGGTAAGATTAGAACTGTTGGTGGTAGATTATCACACTTTGATATGTGGGAGCCACATGGATATGGGATTAAGAAACCATTAAATCATACACAAGCACTCGCGGAACACGGACCGGGGATTAAAAGAGCTTTTACTTATAAAGCTTTAAACAAATTAATTCAAGGTAGTGCCGCTGATATGACTAAGAAAGCTATGGTAGATTTATATAAAGAAGGCATAGTAGGTCACATTCAAGTACATGATGAACTGGATATTTCAGTTGAATCACCAGAGCAAGCTAAAAAAATTATAGAAATAATGGAGAGCTCTGTCACTTTAGAAGTACCTAACAAAGTAGATTACGAGGTAGGCACCTCATGGGGAGATATTGCTTAATAAATACCAAGGTTAATCTAAAGGAAACAGGATGCCAATTGAGAAAGGAAAAAGGTTATGAATAAACCTATTAAAACAATTGACATCCCTTGAAGGTGAGAAGATATATTTACTATATTTTAAAATAAGCTCTTGTCAAATGAAATAAATATATTATATAATATTATATAATAACGTAACAAAGAAAGAAGTAATATGAAGCAAGAGTTTACATCAATATCATTAACTAAAGAAACCCAAGAAAAACTGCGAAAAATGGCTAAGAAAAAGTTTGAAGTACCAGTTAGTATACAGTTTCTTTTAGCTTATTTTGTAGATAAGGAAAATGGAAAAGTTAATTAAAACAATTTGCCCCCGCTGTGATGGTAACGGCTATATTCGGATAATTCCGGTAGTTGCGACCGTGGGGGACACAGGCACTGAAGCTGATTGTCCAATGTGTGAAGAAATAATTACGCACATGGGTCAACGCATTACTACTCATAATGGTTATGTAATGTTGCCAATAGAAGACACTAGAAAAAACATAGAAGGTGGTCGAGAATCAAAAACAAAATGGTCAGGGGAAACCTTGCCGGAAGTGGGGAAAGAGTAATGCCTTTAGATCCTGAGGAGGAATACGGATGGTAATAGCAATTAAACGCATCAACAATTGTAGGGACGCACTTACAACAGCAACTTGTTCGCGGATGAGAAAAATGTGGAAACGTAATTACGAAATTTTATTAAGAAATTATTGGAGGGATACAAGTGAAAGAATTCTTACTGCCGCTGGCGAAGTACATTAATTTTGTACTAATGTTGATAACTC
>Ga0308021_10000388_pt1 | contig 20503 bp, 24 predicted proteins | sample Neamet351_FD_201296 | JGI IMG/M metagenome (GOLD analysis project Ga0308021, IMG submission 201296) | Marine microbial communities from water near the shore, Antarctic Ocean - #351 | ecosystem: Environmental > Aquatic > Marine > Unclassified | place: Southern Ocean | collected 2014-10-02
TCAACCTAAAGGAATAATTTTCACACGCCAAGGCCTGTAATTCAATAGCTTAAGGTGAAAAATAGGGGCTAAATTGTCATATATTTTAGAAAACTCTAGTACACTTTTTCAAACCCGATACAAACATTTGATGGTATAGTGGCGAGTAAATAGTAAAACGTTTTAGTTTGAGGTAGTCCTATGTCTAATTTAGAGTTACGAAATCGCGACAGAGCGATTGAAGAACTGCGTATTTTCCTAAAAAAAATCTTTGTTGAGCCAGAAATTATTCCGCACTCGCTAGCCATCACCCGCGAATTAATTGATGAAGATAATGCCGATGAAAAAATTGCCCAACAAATCTCCGACACCACCAACGTTAAAATTCCAACGGATCATAGCGATGCAGATAAGCTATTCTTACAGGTTTTACGTGAAGTAGTTAGAGACGAAAAGGCCATGTATTAAGCGCGGCCTTTTTATTAATTTAGCTCAATTCTAGATGACAAAGCTAGTGTTTACATGCCACCCCAAACGTTAGCTTTGCATCCTCTACATCTGTCAAAATAATTTGCCCCGGCAAAAAATCCCCAGCCAACAGTTTTTGCGCTAACGGATTTTCCAAATAACGTTGAATAGCTCGCTTTAACGGCCTTGCGCCATATACTGGATCAAAGCCCTCTTCCACTAACAAGTCTTTCGCCGCATCCGTAAGCTGCAAGCTCAAGTCGTGCTCTTGTAAACGCTCATGCAGTCGCAATAATTGAATATCGGCAATCTCTCGTACATGCTCCTTTCCTAACGGATGGAACACCACCAGCTCATCAATACGGTTAAGTAATTCCGGCCTAAAGTGAGCAGCCACTATGTCCAGTACCGCTGTGCGCATTTCTTCGTACTGACTTTCATCTGTCATCGTTTGAATGACATCAGACCCCATATTCGAGGTCATCACAATCACTGTGTTGCGAAAATCTACGGTGCGCCCTTGCCCATCCGTTAGCCTGCCGTCTTCTAGTACCTGCAACAAAATATTGAAGACATCAGGGTGGGCTTTTTCCACTTCGTCTAATAACAAAACGGCGTAAGGCCGGCGGCGAACGGCTTCCGTTAAATAACCACCCTCTTCATAACCCACATAACCTGGAGGTGCGCCAATCAACCGAGCCACTGAGTGTTTTTCCATAAACTCAGACATATCAATACGCACCATGGCCTCTTCTGTATCGAACAAGAAGGTCGCCAAGGATTTACACAATTCTGTTTTACCCACACCCGTTGGTCCGAGGAATAGAAAAGACCCATTCGGCCGATTTGGGTCAGCCAAACCAGAGCGAGAACGACGCACTGCATTGGAAACGCTAGACACGGCTTCGGCTTGACCAATCACCTGATGGTGCAATACCTCTTCCATGTTCAACAGCTTTTCTCGCTCACCCGCTAACATGCGACTTACAGGAATGCCTGTCCACATGCTCACCACTTCGGCAATTTCTTCTTCACCTACTTTGCTGCGCAGCAAAGTTGTTTCTACACCCTCTGCCTCATGGGCTGCTGCTAGCTGTTTTTCTAGCTCTGGAATTGTTCCGTACTGTAGTTCAGACATGCGCCCCAGGTCACTATTGCGACGAGCCACTTCTAGGTGTTGCCGCGCTATTTCTAAGTCTTCTTTAAACTGTTGCACGCCATACACAGAGGCCTTTTCGGCATTCCATATTTCTAGCAAATCAGCAAAGTCTCTTTCTTGATGAGCTAGCTCGTCTTCTAAGTCTTTTAATCGCGCGGCAGCAGCTTTATCCTTTTCTTTTCGCAGAGCTTCACGCTCAATTTTCAACTGAATAATGTGTCGCTCAAGCTTATCCATTATTTCAGGTTTGGAGTCCATTTCCATTCGAATACGACTACCTGCTTCGTCAATTAAGTCGATCGCTTTATCGGGCAACTGACGATCGGTAATATATCGTTGAGACAACCTTGCAGCGGCAATGATGGCAGAATCGGTAATATCCACCCCATGGTGCAATTCATACCGTTCTTTTAAGCCTCGTAATATTGCAATGGTCGCCTGCTCGGTAGGCTCACCTACAAATACCTTTTGGAATCGACGCTCTAAAGCGGCATCTTTTTCAATGTATTTGCGGTATTCATCTAGCGTAGTCGCACCCAAACAATGCAACTCACCGCGGGCAAGAGCAGGTTTAAGCATATTACCGGCATCCATAGCGCCTTCTGCTTTACCAGCACCCACCATGGTATGAATTTCGTCAATAAATAAAATGATATTGCCTTCTTGCTTACTCAATTCCTTAAGTACACTTTTGAGGCGCTCTTCGAACTCTCCGCGATATTTTGCACCTGCGATCAGCGCGCCCATATCCAGAGATAGCACCTGTTTACCTAGCAAACCTTCTGGCACTTCACCGTTAACAATCCGCTGAGCCAAACCTTCTACAATAGCGGTTTTACCCACGCCTGGTTCGCCAATCATCACTGGGTTGTTTTTAGTTCTACGCTGTAACACTTGAATAGCACGACGAATCTCATCATCACGGCCAATGACAGGATCCAGTTTGCCAGCTTTTGCAAGATCAGTAAGATCAATAGTGAATTTATCTAAAGCTTGGCGCTCTTCTTCTGCGCCTTGGCTATTCACTTTGTCGCCACCACGTAGTTTATCTATGGCTTGAGTTAATTTAACGGCTTTTACACCGGCTTTTAACAACAAGCCTCCTACACCATTTTTGTCTTGCACCAGAGCCACGATCAACTGTTCACTGGAAACAAATTGATCACCTAATTTTCCGGCGGCCTTTTCAGCTAAGTTAAAAAGGCGCGACAGGCTGCTACCAAAGTGGACATCGCCACTGTCGTTGGCCACTTTGGCCATATTATTTAGACGCTGGCCTAGTTTAGTTTGTAACATGGGCATATCTGCCCCCGCCTGAACTAATAAAGATTGTGCTGAACCGCCTTGCTGTTGCAGCAAAGCACTGAGCATGTGCTCAGGTTCAATAAATTGGTGATCTAAGGAAAGGGCCAAGGATTGAGCTTCGCCCATGGCTTCTTGTAGACGATTGGTGAGTTTTTCAAAACGCATCATAAAACCTCAATAATACTCGTCAGCGCTTTTCAGATATGCCTGAATAAGGTGACACAGTGATTAACTTATGGCTTATATATGGGGTCTTAGACGTATAACTTCAAGTGACATTCGCAATAACATTAGAAGTTGCTAAACTATAAAAATTAGACAAGCCAAATTAGGCTAGCCATGCGCCCACTTGCGGGGTCACGGCGATGTGAATAGAAACGACCTGGGTCTGATAAGGTGCAATATTCACCACCAAAGACTTGAGTGACACCCAGCCCAGTTAACTCGTTACGTGCTAACGCGTATAGATTACCTAACCACTTATGAGGCTTTGCAGGTATGGGCATAAATTCTTTGCAGGTATATAAAGGATCAACACCAAAGGATTCAAGTACGTCGGGGCCCACTTCAAAGGCATCTGGACCAATGGCAGGACCAAGCCACACCATTACTTCAGTAGGGTCGGGAAATTGCGCTACGGCTTTACTAATAATACCTTTGGCTAGCCCCTGCCAACCCGCGTGAACAGCCGCCACTTGACTGCCCTCAGTGTTGCATAAAAGCACCGGTAGGCAGTCGGCACTCATCACCACACATGGCCAATTTTTGGCGTGAGTAAAGCTACCGTCACAATCATACAAACCGGCTTGTGCAGGCAAGCTCAATAACTCTGTAGAGTGGGTTTGATTAAGCCAAAATGGCTGGCGCTGAAGGCTTAGATCTTGCTGCAATTGAAGACGATGTTGCTCGACACGCTCCGAACAGTCGTGCACATGTCGAGCCAGATTAAATCCACCTAAACCAACCACTGAATCAGCGGCCTTTAAACCACGGCAAGTAGATATTGCGCGAACATTAGCAGGCGCTGGCCAGTCTGGTGTTAAGTAACACGTAGGCTGACCCTGACGAATCATTAGAGCCGCGAATGCGGGTTAAGCTTTGTATCAGTGACAAGGTGCTTAAGCAAGCCGATCATATCGTCAGGCAAATCTACTTCCCATTCCATGTCTTCATGGGTAATCGGATGCATTAACTCCAAACGCTTAGCGTGAAGAGCTTGACGTTTAAAACCGCGCAAACAATCCAAAAACTCTTCGTCACAACCCTTTGGTAAGCGCTGACGGCCACCATAAAGAGGATCACCCTGCAATGGGTAATTCACATGGGTCATGTGCACACGAATTTGGTGAGTACGGCCCGTTTCTAACTTCAAACGAATATGGGTATGGGCGCGGAAGCGACGCAGTACTCGATAGTGAGTAATAGCTTCTTTACCTACGGCTGAAACCGCCATTTTCAAACGGTTGCGGCTATGACGCCCCATGGCTTCATCTACTGTACCACCCCCTGTAAGAACTCCTTGAACAACGGCTTCATACTCGCGACCCATGCTGCGGTCTTGCAGCTGAGCAACCAATCCAGTTTGTGCCGGAAGGGTTTTTGCAACCACCATCAAACCTGTGGTGTCTTTATCTAAGCGATGTACAATACCTGCACGAGGCACACCATTAAGCTGAGGGCAGTGGTGTAATAATGCGTTCAATAAAGTGCCACCATGATGGCCTGCTGCAGGGTGCACTACTAAACCTGCGGCTTTATTGATGATCATGATATCGTCGTCTTCATAAACGATATCTATATCGATAGGCTCAGGCTGCCACCGCTCTTGAATTTCGATTTTACATTCTAGGGTGATTTTTTCACCACCGTAGAGTTTTTCTCTAGGCCGTAGCTGGACACCATTGACGAGAATATCGCCTTCTTCGATCCACTTTTTCAAGCGCGATCGTGAGTAATCTGGGAACGCCACAGCGGCAATTTGGTCAACACGCATGCCTGCCCATTCGGGGTCGACTTGCGCTTGGAGGGAAATAGTTTCGTGCATGTTAAGACTTTCGTTGGCGCTAGCTGAACTAGCATATTAAACTAGGGTCTATTGTACAGTATTTACGGGCAATTACGCTGCTCAATAGACAATGATATACTCAACGCTCTCTGTAACAGGCAACTTAAACACTATGCGACATAAGACTTCAAACCGTTTTCTTCACATTTCCGGAATTTTTCTCATCAGCTTAATGCTTGGCGCCTGCTCTAGCGCCGGCACAGAGCCAGTGATTGAAGACGTACAACCAGAAGCAGAACTATATTCAAGCGCTATGGTAAAGCTTGAAGGTGGCAACTACCGCCCCGCCATAGAAGATTTAGAAGCTATGGAAGCCCGCTATCCTTATGGGCGTTATTCTGAGCAAGCTCAACTTGAGTTAGTTTATGCTTACTACCGTAGCAACCAGCCTGCTGCGGCAAAAACGGCTGCTGCTCGTTTTATCCGCTTACACCCAGACCACGAACATGTGGACTACGCATACTACTTAAAGGGTCTAACCGCATTTGAAGAAAACAAAGGTGCCTTCGACCAGTATTTAGGCACAGACAAAGCAAAAAATGACCCCGGTGCGGCGCGAGACTCCTTTACTGATTTCTCAACACTACTTAGCCGCTTCCCAAATAGCGAATACGCTGCAGATTCTCGTGTGCGGATGGTGTATCTACGGAACTTATTGGCGAAACACGAAATCCATGTAGCCAACTACTACCTTTCACGCAACGCCTGGCTTGCCGCAGCAAACCGGGGCAAGTATGTAGTAGAAAATTACCAACTTACTCCAGCAATAGAAGCCGCACTGAACATTATGGTACAGGCTTATACAGAACTGGGGCTATTGGATAACGCGAGCAATGCCCAGCAAGTATTAGAGGCTAACTTTGGAGACAATAGCACCACTAGTGAAACCTCCATAGCTGAGTCACAACAAACACCCGAGCCGCGATCTTGGTTTAACCGTTTAACATTCGATTTATTTGCCGAATAGCCCGCTATACATCCCAGTTACAGTAAAGTGTTACTGGGCCTTGGCGCTTATGCTCTGTGTCACGATAACGCTGCTCTAGTGCCTGCTGAGCTTCCCTAGAGATTACCTTCCCTTCTAAATAATCATCTATTTGATCATAGGTAACACCTAACGAGTCTTCGTCTGCTTGCTGTGGATTATTTTCTTCTAAATCTGCTGTGGGAATTTTGTGCACCAAACAATCCGGCGCACCAATATAGGCAGCCAAACTGCGAATTTGGCGTTTATTTAACCCAAACAAGGGGGCAATATCACAGGCACCATCACCGTGTTTGGTAAAAAATCCAGTGATGGCTTCAGCACCATGATCGGTGCCAATCACCAACCCATTGAGCAAACTCGCCACATAGTATTGAGCACTCATTCTGGCTCGCGCTTTATTATTGCCTCGAGAGAAATCCAGCTTATGAGCACTTGGGTTACCCCGCTCAATTAATGACTCAGATGCTAAGTCTAACCCCTTCACCATGGCCTCAATATTAATCTCCATTCGAAGGCTAGGTTGAATAAACTCCAAAGCTAGCTGCGCATCGCTTTCATCAGCTTGCACGCCGTAGGGCAACCGCACAGCAATAAATTGATACTCTTGCGTGTGATGTTGCTGGTTTAATTGATCACACGCCATTTGCGCTAACTTACCTGCTGTAGTTGAATCAACGCCTCCGGATAACCCTAACACCAGAGCCTTAACGCCAGTAGTCATTAAACTGTGTTTAAGAAACTCAACACGCTTAGTCACTTCGGCATCGATATCAATGAAAGGTAACGTATGTAGTGCTGCAATGATCTTATGCTGTTGCGAAGCGCTCATGAAGGTGGCCCAAGCGGCAAGTAGAAAAAACCATTTTAACCCATATCACCATCAAAGTGCTTACTTACAGAGCTGGATTTCACCCCCTTTACCCAAACTTTTCATTTCGCCAGTGTCCGATAGTGTGAGACGCCAGCACAATGCATCATGACCTTGTGGTCCATTAGCATTCACCGTTGCTGAGAGTAAAAAACCTATTTCTGATAGCTGCACTTGATAACTATATCGAACCTGGTCCATAGCCGGTCTTGCTAACCCAATGTCTGCAAAATACTGACCATGTTGTATATGCCACATCTCTTGCTGTAATCCAATGCGCTGCAACTGCAACCAGGCCTGTTGCCGGCCTGCAGATAGCTGATGTTGTCGCCATGTAGGTACCGCTAAGGACAAGATCACACTCACCAAGGTTAATACTAACAAGAGTTCTATTAGGCTAAAGCCATGAACATTATTGCGCATCAATATATTCCCGATTATTGAGTAAGAGTGGCCACTGGTTAATCCTTACTTGGATAGCTTGATGCTCTTGCCTAACACTTCGCAAACTCAATTGCGCTTGAGACATTAACATAACCACACCTAAGGCGATCAGCAATACAATCATCATCACAGCCAGTAACAACCAACCCTTTTGCATATGCGTTTTAGTCGGTCCAGAAGCGGGCTGTGACGTCACTCGCTTAGCGACAAACATCAACAATCCGCCAGATAAAGTTAACAGGATGCAGTACCACGTCATCATTTTTATGCCATAACCACTGACTAGTTTTTCCAGCTCTCAGCTGTTTGCTGGCCGGTATTCTTAACTGTAAATTAATCCTCACTTGATGCAATTCGGCAAGCTCACTAATTTGATAGCTTCTGTGCCACTGGTCGATAATGCAGTCTTTATCGCTATCCACTCCAAAAAAGAAATCTATGGATTCCACTTGCGCCAAGAAGCCGCTGTTGCGGCCACCAGCCCTGCGTCTTGTGAGGCTATAACCACCTGCGCTGTAAGCATAGTCATAACGCACGCAATGCCCGCGGTACGGACGCATTAGGCCTATGGTGTGGACAGTGCCTGAAATAACGCCAGACCCACACAAAATATGCCAATCTCTAAGCACTTGGGCAACCGCCAACTGGCCCTGGGATTGAGCTTGAACCACCACCTGAGCCAACAGCTTATGTTGATTGAACTGAAGTAAACTGGCAGTTATGGCGACCATCATCAATGCAGCAAGACCCGTACTCAAGAGCATTTCTAATAGCGTAAAGCCTTGTTGCTTGGCCATAATGGTTAAAGGCCTATTTCTAGGTATATGCATGCCATCCCCTGCTGGCACTGGTCCGATTTCCCAGCCAAATTTTGAGACCACCGTAACCGAACAGCCAAAGTATCACCAGGCCCGCAGCCGCTATTACATAGAACGCTAAGCTCTCCGTTAGGCAGTTGCTGTTGCAGATATGACTGCCAATATGCAGCCCACGCTTGAGTCATATCTACTGGATTACAGTAGCGTCCGTTAAGGCAGCTCATGCCACTTTGTGATGCAGCAGTGGCTAGTGATTTATAGTGGTTTGGGTAGGCCCACACTTGGATTGCCACTTGGTCTAATAGGCGATTAGCATCATGCAGTTGCTGGCTGTACAGAAGCACTTTTTGACTATGGCTTTGAGCTGTAAAAAGCACTAAAAACATAACGCTAGACAAGCCCAAACTTAATAACACCTCTATTAATGCCAACCCTTTTTGATGCACTTTGTTATGCCTTGGATTAAACGTTATAGGCATGGCGCTTTTGCCTCACGCAACCGCCCACTTGAGGACAGCACTAATGCGTAACCTAGGTCCTTGTTATTAGTAGCATCGTCGCTTTGCTCTGGGCCACACAAAATGAGCGTGCCCGATTGAGCCGTATTTCCAGCACTATTGAAGCTAATTTGTGAATCGCGACTAAACCGAAAAGAAAGGCCGCTTTTAATCTGCCACTGAGATAGCAGCAGTTCTGTATGTTGCCAATAATTATCGTTATTTGTATCTAGGTAGGTTACAAAACCCATTGAAGCACCGCACATGTCGGACCAACAGACGCTGACTTTGGCGCTTTTTTGTAAACTGCTGAGCCGGGCAAAGCGGACTTGCTGGGCCAATCTTTGCCTTTCATCGTGCAAAGACTGGCGCTGCCATGTGGCGTAAAGCTGAGGTGCAGCCATGGAGGCTACAATAGCCACAAGGGCTAAAACAATGAGTAGTTCAAGCAAGCTCCAACCAGAGCAAGCACAGAACATATTTAGACGACGGTGGAAAAAGCGCATGACAACATCCTTATTGGCTGCTGTCTAAGTGTAGCTCAGTTTTGTAAATTGTCTGCGGGGCCCTAGCTAAGAGTTTAGAGTTTAGAGTTAAGACCTAAGTACTGACCGGCTTCTGGCTGGAATTATCGAAGTATTGTTAGCTGATCGTTAAAATTTCGACTTCAAACTTAAGCTCGACACCGGCTAATGGATGGTTAAAATCCATCACCACAGTATCGCCATCAATAGTTTTCACCACCCCTGGCAATTCGGTGTTAGCCGCATCAGAAAAGCTAACCACCAAACCTATCTCTAAAACCATGTCGGGGCCAAATTGGTGGCGTTTGAGGGTTTGTAGGTTAGCTGGATTGTGCTGGCCAAAGCCATTTTCTGGGGCTACCGTAAAGGTTTCACGATCACCAACCGCCAAACCTATCAAACAGGATTCAAAACCTGCCAGCAAGTTACCATCACCTATAGTGAGTTCTACAGCACCTTTATCAAAGGTACTGTCTATGGTTTCGCCGCTCGCATGATGTAGGGCGAAGTTTAACCCCACACGAGAAGATGTATTAATGCTCTGAGTCACGCTTTGCTGCCTTCTCTGTTTGCCAAAAATCAATAAATAAACCCACCACACCGATGAAAATTAAACTATCGGCTAAATTAAAAGCGGGAAAGTAATAAGGGGGAAAATACACCAACAGGTAATCCACCACGTAGCCATTCATCACACGGTCAACTAAATTACCTAGAGCACCCGCTAAAACCAAACTTAAGCTTAACCCTAACAAGGTTTGAGTGTTTGGTGTGCGCCTTAACCAGATGATTAGCCAAATGCTAATTCCTAAGGCAATAAGCGAAAAAAACCACCTCTGCCAACCGGGCTGTGAAGCTAAAAAACTAAAGGCTGCACCCTTGTTGTGTACTAGTATGAGGTCGAAGAAAGGCATAATATTTAGCCTCTCTGCATAGTTAAACTGCTGCGTGACCATCCACTTAAGGCACAGGTCTAGAGCCCACAGCACTATAACCAAAACTAAAAACCTCCTCAAAGCTGAGGTCTTTAGCGCGTTAGGCAAACCGACGAGTCTCACCAGCGCCACTTACGTTATCAACACAACGGCCACATAGCTCTGGCTCTTCAGCAACCACACCGACATCTTCTCGGTGATGCCAGCAACGTTCGCACTTAGTATGCTCAGAGGCACGAATGTCTAACCGCAATCCGGCCAACTCTGTCTCGGTACCGCCGTCTTCACTAGCCACCAAAGAAGCTTTTGACGTGAGCAAAACAAAACGCAATTCATCACCCAACTGCAGCAATTGTGTATGTAGTTCTGGAACCGCATATAAAGTGATTTCAGCACTTAAAGAACCACCAATCACGCCTTGGTTACGCTGAGTTTCTAAACTCTTATTAACCGCCTGCTTTACATCCATGATTTGCGTCCAGTAGTCTGCAGTCATACTTGTAGCCTTGGCCTGAGGAATGTCGTACCAAAGATCAAGCTGCACAGATTCAGCACGTTTACCGGGAATATGTTCCCACAACTCATCGGCCGTATAACTTAAGATGGGGGCAATCCAACGAGTCATAATTTCGATAAGATGATACATCGCTGTTTGGGCTGATCTACGTGCTAGGCTGTCTGCGCCACACGTGTACTGGCGATCTTTAATGATATCTAAATAGAAACCACCCAAGTCTTGTGAACAAAAGTGGGTGATTTTTTGATATACGGCATGGAAGTTATAGCTGTGGTAAGCCGCTTCGATCTCTGTTTGAAGTTCCGCGGCGCGCCCAAGCACCCATTGGTCTAGAGCCAGCATGTCATCTATGGCCACTAAGTTATCAGCCGGAGTAAAGCCAGTGAGGTTAGACAACAAGAAGCGTGCGGTATTGCGAATACGACGATAGGCATCTGCAGTACGGTTGAGGATTTCATCAGACACAGCCATTTCAGCGCTGAAGTCTGAAGACGCAACCCATAGGCGAATAATATCTGCACCTAACGTGTTACACACTTTTTGTGGCGACATGACGTTGCCAATAGACTTAGACATTTTACGGCCTTGTCCATCTACGGTAAATCCGTGGGTCAAGACACCTTTATAAGGTGCTACGCCATGCATAGCTATGGATGTTTTCAAAGATGATTGGAACCAGCCTCGATGCTGGTCCGACCCTTCTAAATAAAGATCTGCAGGAAAACGTAATTCTGGACGTTGTTCTAATACCGAATAATGTGTGGTGCCAGAATCAAACCATACATCCATGGTGTCTGTGACTTTTTGATAGTCTGCAGCTTCGTCACCCAAGATATCGGCAACGTCGAGTTCGAACCATGCTTCGATGCCATTTACGGCAACCTTTTGCGCCACTTCTTCAAACAACTGCGCTGTGCGTGGGTGTAACTCTTGAGTTTGTCGATTAACAAACAAAGTAATGGGTACGCCCCAAGTTCTCTGACGAGACACGCACCAGTCTGGACTAGACGACAACATGCCAGAAATACGGGCTGCGCCCCATTCAGGGTGCCATGCTACATTTTTTACCGCGTCGAGTGCCTTTTCTAACAAGCCATTTTCTGACATGGAAATGAACCACTGAGGTGTGGCACGATAAATGAGTGGTGTTTTGGTGCGCCAGCAATGGGCATAACTGTGAGTGATTTTAGCTTGATGTACCAAGGTACCATGGGCTTCTAAGGCTGCAATAACTTGATCATCCACTTTATAAACATGGGCCCCAGCGAATTCGCCGGCTGCGTCCACAAATACACCGTTATCGTCAACCAAATTCAGCGTACCAATACCGTAGGTACGACCTACATTAAAGTCATCTACACCGTGGTCTGGCGAGGTATGCACGCTGCCTGTACCTGCTTCTGTAGTTACATGATCACCTAGAATCAGTGGCACTTGCAGTTCATCGTAGAATGGATGCTGTAACACTAGGTTTTCTAAGGCTTGCCCCTTAGCTTCGCCTAAAACTTTGAAGTCTTCTATACCGTAACGCTCCATGGCACTGGCAACAAGGTCCTTAGCAAACACTTGGCATTCGCCATTCACTTGCACAAGAACGTAATCTAATTCGGCATGCATGCTCACCGCCTGACTAGACGGCAGAGTCCAAGGAGTTGTAGTCCAAATGACCACGGAGGTTGGCAAGTCGGTCACTACACCAAAGGCTTGGTTCCACGCCTGTTGATCTAACACGCCATATCGCACGTCGATTGAAAGAGACACTTTGTCCTGGTATTCAACTTCTGCCTCAGCCAAGGCGGACGCACCAACGACACTCCAGTAAACAGGCTTGTAGCCTTTCACTAAGTGGCCATTTTCAACGATTTTCCCTAACGAGCGGATAATGTTAGCTTCCGTCTCAAAGCGCATGGTTTTATAAGGATTTTCCCAGTCGCCAATAACACCTAGACGAACAAAGTCTGCCATTTGGCCGGCCACTTGCTTTTCTGCATAGATACGGCACTTCTCACGGAATACAGCGTGACTGACTTTCTTCCCAGCTTTACCAATTTTTTGCTCCACCTTGTGCTCAATAGGTAGCCCATGGCAATCCCAGCCAGGTACGTAAGGCGCATCAAAACCACTTAACGTCTTCGACTTAACAATAATGTCTTTTAGGATTTTGTTGACCGCATGGCCAATGTGGATGTCTCCGTTGGCGTACGGAGGACCATCATGCAAAATGAACTGCTCACGGCCTTTGCCTACGGCACGCAATTTGTTATACAGATCCATTTGCTGCCACTTTTTGAGTGTTTTAGGCTCACGCTGGGCTAAATTACCACGCATTGGAAAGTCTGTTTGAGGTAAGTTCAAGGTGGATTTATGGTCGCTCATACTTATGTTCGCTTCTTAAATAATAATCAATGAAATCTATTTGGATGCAACAGCAAAAAAGTCTTTGGCTGTCTGCATGTCTAGCTCTATCTGTGCTTGCAACTGAGCAAGCCCATCAAATTTTTGTTCACTACGGATAAACTGGCAAATTTCTACGCTAATAGTCTTGCCATAGAAATCACCAATAAAATCAAACAGATGAACCTCTAATTGAGGCTGAACACCTGCAAGTGTAGGGCGGTAGCCTATGTTCGCTACACTGGTCATAGGTTGGTCTAATAAACCATGCACCAAAGTAGCATAAACGCCCTGGAGTGCGGGACGTGGCTTTTGTAAGCGTATATTAGCCGTTGGCACACCTAACTTGCGGCCTAGCTGTTGCCCATAAGCCACTTTACCAGTAACGGTAAAAGGGCGGCCTATAAATCGTCTTACGGCCCTTAAATCATGAACTTCCAAGGCATTGCGAATGCGAGTACTGGATACACGCTCTCCATCTAACTCACACGTTTCAGTATTCTCCACTTCAAAACCATGGTTCAGGCCTTCAGTTTGTAATAACGCATAGTTTCCCCTACGGCCTTGGCCAAAACGGAAATCATCCCCCACTACAAAATGACTCACAGCTAACCCACTCACCAATAATTGCTGGATGAAATCGTGGGCACTAAGGCTCAACAATTTAGCGTCAAAACGCAGGCACAGGACTCGGTCAATTCCATGTTGCTCTAGTAATCGCAACTTTTCCCGTAATCGTGTTATTCGGCGTGGTGCCTGATCCTTAGCGAAGTACTCTAACGGTTGAGGCTCGAACAAAACAACCACCGCAGGCAAACCCTGCATAATTGCCTTTAGCTTTACCTGTCGCAGCACACGCTGGTGACCCAGATGAACACCATCGAAATTCCCAATGGTCGCCACACAGCCACGATGTTCCGGCTTGAGGTTATAAAGACCACGAATAAATTCCATAAACACTCGTCAAATTTGAGGCCACTGACCTCAGCAAAAAGTAAGCTGTGCATTATATACTAGACACGAGTCATTTTGCGACTTAGAAAAGGCTTATTAATGATTGATATTTCGGCCTATTTTGGGCCCTGCAAATGCCGCCACCGAAGGCCCGTTAACACCAGCCCAACACCATATGCCAAAGCGCCAAGAACTACGACCACCGCTAACTGCTCTACCCGCTGCCATAAACCCCATGCGAGCCATATTTTAACGGGCTGATATGTGAGATAAATCACGCCAAATAACGCCAAACTAGCTACCAATACGCGCAATGAAAAGGCTCCCCAGCCCACACCAGGCTGCCATATTTTTTGACGATACAATCCAAAGCCCAAAAGAGCGGCATTTAACAAGGCAGACAATGATGTTGCCATTGCTAACCCGACATGATCAAACTGCCAAACCAACAGCAAATTAAACACCATGTTACTGGCCATTGCCCAAATGCCAATACGCACAGGGGTTTTCATATCTTGGCGGGCAAAATAACCTGGAGCCAGTACTTTGATCAACATGAAAAACAGCAATCCCAGAGAATAAGCTCGCAAACTGGCGGCACTAAACAACACGTCCTGATCGCCCATAGCACCATAGTGAAATAGTGTTGTTATGAGAGGTTCAGCTAACAGTGCCAAAGCCATTGCCGCTGGTACTCCCACTAACAACACCATGCGCAGAGCCCAATCTAACGTATCACTGAATGCTTTTGGAGATTTAGAGGCATGCCTTTGGGATAGCCCAGGCAAAATCACTGTAGCAATAGCGATACCAAACACACCTAGAGGCAACTCCATCAGCCTGTCAGAATAATATAACCAGGACACACTGCCACTTTGCAACAAAGACGCCAGTACCGTATCTAATAACAAATTAATTTGCGCCACTGACACACCAAACATAGCTGGCAGCATCAGCTTCATCACCTGTTTTACACGTGCATCGCTAAACCCAAGGCGCGGGCGCACCAAGAGGCCTAGTTGAGCCACAAAGGGTAACTGTAAGGCCAATTGCAAAATACCTGCAGCCAACACACCCCAAGCCAATGCCATCACTGGTACGGTCATTTGTGGAGCCAACCAAAGGGCTGCAGTTATTAAACTAATATTGAGTAAAACTGGAGTGAGCGCTGGAATGGCAAATCGTTTAGCATGATTCAATAAGCTCCCCAGAAAACCAGTCATGGATATTAGCAATAAGTAAGGAAAGGTAATACGTAGCATATCGGCCGTTAGACCTAATTTGTCACCCTCTCCAGCAAAACCTGGAGCAAATACCAAAGCCAGCACAGGGGCGGCAACCAAAGCGATCACGGTGATCACACTCAATACCAACAATAGGCTTCCAGCCACTTTACTAACCATCGCTTTAAGGAGTTGTTGACTACCCTGCTGACTCATTTCTGCCAACACCGGCACAAAGGCCTGATTAAACGCACCTTCGGCAAACAGCCTACGTAAGAAGTTGGGGATTTTAAAAGCTACAAAAAATGCATCAGCATGGGAACCCGCACCAAATAAAGTGGCGATGACCACATCACGGGCCAAACCCAAGATCCGAGATAACATCGTCATACTGGCAACTATAAGACTGGAACCCAGTAATCCTTTTGTGCCCTTAGATGGGTTAGGCGAAGACACATTAGGTGACGAAGAAGAACTCATAGATCCCTATAACGTATTAACAACAGAACAAAAAACTCATCATTTTTGCCTGCTTACGGACGATTTAACCCATGTTAACGCAAAAATCTTAAAATGAACTGATATTTATAACAAAAAGACGTAATCTAAGTTGACAAGAGACGCCCAAACGGGAATAATTTCGCACCTCAGAAACACCCTGCTATAAATCTTGTGTTTAACACTATATTTAAAGCTTTTTATTATATTTATATAGGAGTCAGATCGTGGCCAATTCCGCTGGATCAAAGAAACGCGCTCGCCAGTCAGAAAAACGTCGCAGTCATAACGCAAGTCTGCGCTCCATGGCACGCACATACTTAAAGAAAGTTATCGCTGCTATTGAAGCTGGCGATAAAGAAGCTGCCCAAGCTGCGTACACAACTGCCGTATCTATCATGGACAAGAGTGTCTCTAAAGGCATTTACACCATGAACAAAGCCGCTCGTCATAAGAGCCGTTTAAGTGCAAAAATCAAAGCTTTATAATTTATTATAAAGCTTATAAAAAACCGGCTAAGGCCGGTTTTTTTGTACCTGAAATTAAGCGTTTCAAGGGCAACTTAGACCATCCAACCCTATTCAGCCACAGGCACCTCTTCACTCAAGCCATTCAGGGAAAGAATATTAGTTTCAAAACCATCTAGACTCAATTGATTCTTGGCTTCCCAATAGTCTTCTATACCTTGTGCACCCTTCTTCTCTACCCAAGCATCCATCTCTGTGCGATCTTGCACATGATCGAATAACGGCACTACAGTGCCACAAGAACTCAGTACCAGTTGAATATCTAACACATATAGTTGCCGTGCAGAGATGCTTGCTGGAAACAAATCGATATAGCTGTCCCACAAAGAGTCTGTTTTGTGTAGCACGCTAACCAAGCCGTAGACACGAAGTATCAAAGGAGCCCCTTCAAAACTACAAAACATAATGGTCATTCGGGGTAATTTTTGAACATGCGCCGAAGTTTCATTACCACTTCCTGTGGCATTCAACCAAACCAGCTGTGAAGGACCGAGCACCCTTAAGGAGTCTCCACCCTTTGGGGATATATTCACCTTTCCTGTGGCCGCGGCAGTACCCACAAAGAATATTTTTTGTTTCTCTATGAACTCAATGTACCTTGGCGAGAGTTGCTCGTACTGCTTTCCCACGTTATGCCTCCTACCGTATTAACCCACATTTATCGCGCGTTCTTGCACCATACCATCATCACCGATCTCTACAATACAAGATGGTGTTATGAGTGACCAGTTCTCATACACACTGTCCAACGGCTCAGATGCAATCGAAATGCCACCATTATCTAATTCCTTGGAACGATATAGTGTAGGGCTATGCCGGTCCGAAGCATATCGCAGACCGAATAGACCTTTGCCGTTGGAAATCACTATAGCTACGCGCAGAGGGTCTGCGATCGACATTTTTTTACGCATACTCTCAAGTAAACCAATGACCTTGCCACAAGAGACATCTACCGACTTTGAAAGACCGTATTGAAGCAAAAGTAAAAAAATCCGCGTCGGTTGAACCTTGACGGGCCTGATATAAATCATCTGAGAGAAAGCGCTCTAATGGCCTTTGCATTTTTTTAAAGCCGCCAATTTGACCATTATGCGCAAAGCTCCAGTTTTGATAAACAAATGGATGGCAATTTGCCCTCATAGTGGCTCCTGTTGTGGAAGCCGTTACGTGCGCAATAAAAAGCGTAGACTGCACAAGGCGGCATAAACTGATAAGGTTTTCATCGGCCTAAGCAGGCAAACAGTCTCGGTACAACCCAGGCTCAGATTCCACGCCATACCAAACAATACCAAACCCATCTCCATTTGTAGACACTTTAAATTCATTGGCATCCTTACTTTGTGAGAGCAACGAGTGACTGGGCGCGGTAACTATATTTTAAAGGGGGATTTGTGGGCCAATATAAGCGGCTAAACGACACATCTTTTTTACTTACCTCATTACCTTATTCATTACGGAAAAAAACAGAAGTAACGACTATAATCCATTATTCGCCTTCTGGCATCTAATGACTCTAGGTTTAATGTTATTGGGTAAGTTTATGGACTAAAGAAGAACGAGGTTATCGCGGTGTATAAGTTCAGGTTCTGCCACATAACCCAGAATAGACTCAATTGAACTGCTGGCCAAACCAACGATTTGAAAAGCTTCTAAGGAGGAGTAATTAACCAGTCCGCGGGCAATTGTTTGGCCATGGGTGTCGAGGATTAAAACCATATCACCCCGGGTAAAGTCTCCTTTAACTAGGCTTACACCCACTGATAACAAACTCTTGCCTTGCTGAGTAAGCACTTTTACTGCACCTGCATCCAAATGTAACTCACCCTTAGCCTTAAGGTGCCCAGCGAGCCACTGCTTACGAGCTAACAGAGGCTCTTGGTCTGGGATAAATAAAGTCCCAAGGATTTCACCTTGGCGTAAGCGCCGCAAAACATCAGTCGTGCGCCCGTTGGCTATAATAGTGTTGGCACCAGAGCGAGCCGCAAGCTTAGCAGCCTGTATTTTAGTTAACATGCCTCCGCTACCTAAACTACCTGCAGACCCACTAGCCATAGGAACGAGCGCAGGGTCTCCAGCGTGTACCTGTGACAAGAGTTTAGCATCTGCATGATGTCTGGGGTCTTTGTCGCACAGGCCATCTTGATCCGTGAGAATGACCAGTAGATCTGCTTCAACTAAATTGGCTACCAAAGCTCCCAACGTATCGTTATCACCAAACCGAATTTCGTCCGTAACAACAGTATCATTTTCATTGACCACCGGGATAACGTCATGACTCACCAAGGCACGCAAAGTACCACGAGCATTAAGGTAACGCTCGCGGTGAGTTAAGTCATCGTGGGTAAGGAGGATTTGGGCAGTGCGCATGCCATGACGCGAAAAGCTTTCTTCGTAGCACTGCACCAAGCCCATTTGCCCCACAGCTGCGGCAGCCTGAAGGTTATGAATTTCTTTTGGTCGCTGGGTCCAACCCAAACGCACCATACCCTCAGCAATAGAGCCTGAAGATACTAATACAATTTCTACACCTTGCTGACGCAATTGCGCTAACTGATCGACCCAGCCAGCAATAGCCTGCTTATCCAGGCCCTTGCCGTCGTCGGTCAGTAACGCACTGCCGATTTTAACCACCCAACGTTGGCCACTAACAGCGGCCACATGACTAGTCATAGGTGTACTCGACTTCTACGTCATAATCGTCATCATCATAATCGTCATCGTCTAGATCGTCGTCGCCTTTCTCTGCAAGACGCTGCTGATGACGCGCTAGCTTAAACTGCTGCACTCGCTCACGCGCCTCTTGTTCTAGACGTAACTTCAACTCTTCTTCTTGAGCAGCGTATTCTGGATCTGCAAGTGCACGCTCATTACGCTCCTCAATGAAGTCCATGATATCGCCAGCAAGCTTAAGTGTTCCTTGCTTATTAATGGCCGCTATCTCGTATACTGGGCCTTTCCAATTCAACCCATCAACAACAGATTGACAGCGCTCTTTACGCTCGTCCTCTGGCACTAAGTCAAGTTTATTAAGCACTAACCAACGCTCACGCTCTGCTAACGCAGGGCTAAACTTTTCTAACTCACGGACTATAATTTTAGCCGATTCTGCCGGCGTAACGTCATCCCAAGGTGCCATGTCTACCAAGTGCAATAACACACTGGTGCGCGACAAATGCTTAAGGAATTGAATCCCTAGCCCAGCGCCTTCGGCTGCACCTTCGATAAGACCTGGAATATCAGCAATCACAAAACTACGATGACGCTGCATACTCACAACACCAAGATTAGGCGTAAGCGTAGTAAACGGATAATTAGCAACTTTAGGCTTCGCCGCAGATACTGCCCGAATAAAGGTCGATTTTCCCGCATTAGGCAAACCCAACAAACCCACGTCTGCCAACACTTTTAGCTCAAAACGCAGATTGCGTTTTTCACCTGGAGAGCCGTTCGAGGTTTGCCGCGGGGCGCGGTTAACGCTAGACTTAAAACGCGTGTTGCCTAACCCGTGGAAACCACCTTGAGCTACTTTTACAACCTGACCTGCTTCAGCTAAGTCGGCCAACACTTCATCTGTATCACGATCGACAATAGTGGTGCCCACAGGAACTGTTAAGGTCATGTCTTCGCCAGAACCGCCAGTACAATCAGCGCCCTTGCCCGACTCGCCAGACTGAGCTTGGTAGCGAGGCTGGAAACGATAGTCAACCAAGGTATTTAACGTTTCATCCGCTTCAACGTAGATACTTCCGCCGTCTCCACCATCACCACCATCAGGACCACCACGAGGAATGTATTTCTCACGTCGAAAGCTCAAGCAACCGTTGCCACCTTTACCTGCTTCCACAATGACGTTACTTTCGTCAACAAATTTCATACATTCTCCGTGCAGCCCGAGCTGCAAGATAAAGGCTCCGCGCCTTGATCAGTAATATTTAAATCGCCACGTATAGAGCGTCTTGCGCTGTGGCGTATCGCTCGTGTTGAGCACAAAAAAGCCCCGCTAGGCGGGGCTCTTTTTAAAGACCCCTAAGGCCTCTTTAGGTTCTTAGCCTTAAGCCGGTACGACAGTAACGAACTTGCGGTTTTTAGGACCTTTAACAACAAACTTAACGGTACCAGCTGCTGTAGCAAACAGGGTGTGATCTTTACCACAACCTACGTTTGCACCCGCATGGAAGTGAGTTCCACGCTGACGAACTATAATATTACCCGCCAAAACGGCCTGACTACCAAAGCGCTTCACGCCTAAGCGTTTAGACTCTGAATCGCGACCGTTATTAGTACTACCACCTGCTTTCTTATGAGCCATGGGTTATCTCCTTACGATTAGGCACTAATGC
>Ga0308021_10000390_pt1 | contig 20498 bp, 15 predicted proteins | sample Neamet351_FD_201296 | JGI IMG/M metagenome (GOLD analysis project Ga0308021, IMG submission 201296) | Marine microbial communities from water near the shore, Antarctic Ocean - #351 | ecosystem: Environmental > Aquatic > Marine > Unclassified | place: Southern Ocean | collected 2014-10-02
TCTTGCCAGTGTCTTCCAAATGAAGTTTGATAGTCAAAGTGCCGTAATTGGTTCTGACGATGGTTTAAGCAACTTCTATATGGACAATCTGTATTTTAGTGATACGACGGCCACTGTGGGTACACCGGCCTCGGCCACGGCACCCACAGCAGCGGCTACAGCACCAACGGTAACGGATGCCGATGCTATTTCTTTGTACTCCGACACCCTGGCAAGCGACAACGTGGTGACTAATTTGAACCCCGGTTGGGGACAATCAGGTTCTTTGGGCGCCGCCACGGATGTCGACAGTGCCGTGGGTAATGTATTGAAGTTTACCAGCCTAAACTATCAGGGCATTGAACTGAACAGCACTGATGTGTCAGCAAAAGAGAGTCTGCATCTGGATCTGTGGTCAGAAACGGCGGGCAAGGTAAAGCTGTTTTTGGTGTCCACTGATGGCAGCGCTTCCTCCGAAGCGGGAATCGTTTTGGATGTGACAGCGGACCAGTGGAACAGTTATGACATTGACTTAGATGCCTTCTCTGGAGTGGATCTTGCCAGTGTCTTCCAAATGAAGTTTGATAGTCAAAGTGCCGTAATTGGTTCTGACGATGGTTTAAGCAACTTCTATATGGACAATCTGTATTTTAGTGATACGACGGCCACTGTGGGTACACCGACTGCAGGGCCAGATGCGACACCAGCATTAGAAGGTCTGACCTACACTTTTGAAGACGATATTACTGCCGCTGAATATCGTAACTGGGATGGTGTAACTCGTAGCATCGAATCGAAGACCGAGGTCGATCAAAGCAGCCGGAGCACTCTAGCTGTCGTTAAGGCTGTTGATTCTGCTTGGCATTCAGGACTTTGGTTAGTCGATGAGTACAGAAATACAGACTTAATTGGTGACGGGTCTGACCCAGTTACGATGAGAGTTTACGCCGAACAAGATGGATCTTTAACGCTCACATTATCGGGTGAAGGTAAAGAGTACAACACACCCACAGCAAGTGTGTCACAGGGGTGGAACGATGTTAGCTTCGCTGTCAGTGGCGCAGATTCAGCCACTAAATGGCATGCGGCAATTCTTCGTCCAGATTCTAGCTGGCCCACGGCGGGCAATAGCGCGACGGTAGAAACCAAGTACTATATCGATGATGTGAATTTTCCACAGGGCGATGTTGTCGAGTGGCCAGCTCAGCCGACCAGTGCTGACTTTAACGCTGGGGCAACGACTCCGGACGAGGCGGTGGATGACGTTGTGTCACTATACAGTGATGAGTACACTTCCGCTCTAGATGGTGTTGCTATGACAAGCTGGGCTGACGGGACTATGTCAGAGATTACCATCGACAATAGCAACAAAATTCAGAAGTTCGAAAAGACAACATATGCTGGCTTCGATGTGCCGGGCGATGTGACTGTTGCGGGCATGGATACGATGAGTATTAGCCTTTGGAGAACGGATGATGGCTCAAAGTTTGAGATTAAGCTAGTTGACCTGAATACAAGTAAGGATGGATTCTATTATATACCTGCTGACCAGCTACCTAAGGACCAGTGGGTTACAGTTGAGATTCCCTTATCAGACTTCAATGTAGGTGGTGAAAACACTGGTGTAGCGCTTCCCAGTGGTCATACCATCAGCCAGTTGGTTCTGAAGCCTATGGGTGGTTCTGAGACGTTTTTTGTCGACGATTTCTTCCTATCTGACGCAGGTACGTCGACTGCACCGGCAGCACCGACTGCAGGTCCAGACGCGCCAACAGCTGTAGCAGGTGATGTTATTTCTGTATTCAGTGATAGCTATACCGAACCCGCTACTGTGAATATGAGAACAAGCTGGAGTTCAGGCACAGCTGAAGATGTAGTACTAGGTAGCAATACGGTTAAGAAATGGACTGATTTAAGCTACATCGGTATCGAGCCAGCTTCGACTATCGATGCATCTACAATGGCCACATTTAATGTGACGGTTTGGAAAACAGACGCTAGCTCTGATTTGAAAGTCAAATTGGTTGACTATGTCAGTGGTTCTTGGAATGCAGATACTAATGTTGAGCACGAACTGATTCTATCTAGTGCCAATGGCTATGACATTGGCACTGGTGAATGGGTTGATATCAGCCTTAACCTGAGTGATTTTACTGGTTTAACCAGTCAATCTAATATTGGTCAAATCATTATTGGTGGTACCAAGGATGGTGCAGCCTCCCTTGAGACAGTCTATATGGATGACATTTACTTCGGTAAAAATGAAGCTATGGTTATTCCAGAAGGATTTGCATTAGCGTTTGCTGATACCTTTGACAATATTGGCAGTCAACCAGATGCTACCAATTGGACCTTCGATCTTGGTGACGATGGCTGGGGCAATAATGAAGTTCAAGATTATCAGTCTGACGCGAATGATGCTGTAATTGTGGATGTAGATCCAACAGAAGGTGTGAATGGTGCCTTACGGATTACTGCTAAAAATGTCGATGGCACAATCACTTCAGCTAGGGTGAAATCTGAAATTGATGATTTGGCGCCTTATGGCTACTATGAAATTCGTGCCAAACTACCTTCTGATACCGGAGCGTGGCCAGCTATATGGTTGTTGGGTCAAGGTGGACGTGATACCTGGCCAAGTGAAGGTGAGATTGATATCGTTGAATATTCTGCTCTACATGCCTCCTCTGACAGTGAAATCATTCATGCGCTGCATTTTGATGATCATCATGGCGGTGGTGCTATTGATACAAATGCCACTTTAGATTCGGCGGTTGATGAATGGCATACCTATCAGCTTTGGTGGACGCCCGAAAGCATTACTATTGGTGTTGATGGTTCTTCACATATGGTTTATGAGAAACCAGCTAATGCCACAGATGCCAACTGGCCATATGATGATTCTATGGATCTGATCATGAATATTGCTATTGGTGGAACCCTCGGTGGTAGTGTACCGAGTGAGGATTTTGTTTATGCCATGGACATAGATTACGTCAAAGTTTATCGCCCAGAAGGTATGAATGTGACGTTTGAAACTAGCGATAGTTCTGGATATAGCCTTGTCGATTTTGGTGGAGTTGCATCTGAGGTTGTTACAACCGATCATCCAACAGGATCTGATGGGGATGTCGTGCAGGTAACCAAAAATAACGCCGCTGAAACCTGGTCTGGCACCACCTTTATGCAATTGGATGCTGGTGACTTACTTGGTGACAACTCAACCATTGTTAGCATGGATTTACTTAGCGCTAAAGATGGGGCCAAGGTTCGATTAAAACTTGAAGATACTTCGGCGAATGTATTTGTCGAGCTCGATGCTATAACTGAATCAAATGGCGCTATTGAATGGGAATCACTTTCCTGGAACTTCGCCGACGATGCCAGCTTTGATGCAACAAAAACCTACAACAAAGCAAGTGTATTTTTTGATTTTGGAGAGCCCGGAGATGGAAGTGTTTACTATTTCGACAATGCCAACTTTGAAGGATTTATCGCTTAGAACTTAACTTTGACATGTTTGATTTGATGATCATACAAAGGTTGTAATTAATTATGAAAAATAGAGCCAATCAATTATTTAGTATTTCGTTTGTCGGCCTAACGCTAATAGCAGGAAGCATAGCAAATACTGCGTTTGCTCGGGGCCCAGATCTGCCAATTACTTTTAACAGTGGTGTTATAACCATCGATACGCTCGTTAAAGGTTATGGTAGTGAATCCAGCGCAGATCAAGGGCGTTCTATCTCTTTGAATTTTGATATCAATACACTTGGCTTTGCCGGTGAAATGACGGTTAACGGCATTTGGGATAGCACAGCGAGTGATTTTAAGTATCGCTATGGTGATAGGTTAACTAATGAAAGTTTGCGTAATGGCGGCGACAATCTAGAAATATATGATTTTTCTGCCACCCATATAGGCGAATCAGTAGATACCAATCTTTTTTATCATGTGCCGCGTTATCACTGGGGGTATGAGGGGGATTATTTTGGCTTAATGCGCGAAACAACCAATATGCCCGATCAGGATACATGGAATGAAAAAGCGCCTGCAGGTATAGAAGTAATCGGTAAAGGTGAGCTTGATGGCCTTAAACTGGTTGCTGGTGAAGAAATATATTGGGGTGCTGATCCCATGGTTATGCTTAAACAACAGTTTGGCGAATCAAATCAATATACGTTTATCGCATCATCGGAAGTCTCAGTCGCAACTAAACAACGTCAATTTAGTTTGCAAGGGGACTTTGACTTATCTGACACGGCAACAATAAAGCTGGGTGTTCTAAATGCAGGAGACGAGCACATTGGAGACGTTTATTATTACGAATTGGATGATTACGTAAAGACAAGCAATATTGATTTTAAAGATACAATAGCACTGAAAGCACGAGTTACAGATAACTTTAGTCCATCAGTGCAGGTATATAGTGAGTACAACTACGCTGGTTTGGTAGCAGATGCTGGTGAGCATCAAGAAGTCTGGAAAACCAATATTCCATATTCTTCTCTGGGTAATAAGCAAACCATAGAAATTGGGGCACAAGTTACCTCAGGTGACTGGCGTATCGCCCCTCGATTGTTTAAGCGTATTAATTTGGCTGATTCAATGTCAGATGTTGCAATGGCATTGGGTAACGGCCAATCAATCTATAGGCGCACGGCAGACAGTAATCATACTGGTTTTGTTTCCCCATTTTCAGTTCGAGATAACCGTGAAGCAGTATCAGGAGAGTTGTTTTTTACCTATGATCCAACCCCAGCGACCTTTTTTTATGAATGGGATAACGATGTTAAAGAGGACGCTAAGCTAGCATTTAATATCGGTGTGACTCAAACTGACTATTCAACTAAGAGTGATTCGGCGGTTTGGTGGGATCCTCAGGGTTGGTATTGGATTGACGAAGGCCGTCCAGCGGCAGATGGTTTGGTAACAACTATTGCCAGTAAAATTGTTTATAACCCTTCTTCATCATTGCGAATTGTCACTAATTTAGAAGCGGGTCAACAGGTGCCCGGGGCTTATACATCCGCTGATGCAGGGTTAAAAAAATCCAATTTTCATAGTATTTCTACCAAGGTGGTACATAACTCTCAACATATTTACAGTTTCACCTATGCCAAGAATAAAATGGGCGGGTATGACGAAGATAAAAATTTTGGTATTCGCTACCCGGAACACATAGAACTCAGTTATGAAAGACTGTTAACTGGTCTAAGTGCAGAAAGCAAAGTGGGTATTCAGGCGTATAAGCGAACAATAGGTGAATTTTCTGGCGCTGATTACAGTAGTGGGGCTAACAGCTTCATGTATGAAGTTAGAGCTTATTTCACCTATGCATTTTAAATCTATAATTTAGTGTGAGCTAACCTTATGTTATCAAAGAGCGGTATTTGCCATGGTGTATTAATAGTATGTTGGTTATTAACAACAACTATGTTTGCGCATGCTGGGCAAAGCTTGGATCAGTTGATAGAAATAGCTATTCATCAACATCCGTCTGTGGCGGCTGCTAGAGCTGACGTTGCGGGCGCTCAGGCGCAGTTAGAAACGGCTAAATGGCAATATTATCCGACTGTTTCGGTATCCGTGGAGACTGCATACCATGAGAAGTCTGACGGCCAATATAGGGGTGATGATTTGGTAGCCCAGCTTAATTTGAAACAATCTCTGTGGAGTTGGGGGGCTTTAGCCGCTGGAGTAGATATCGCCGAGACACAATTGGCTATGGATAACACCCAATTGCGCGAACAGCAGTGGCAATTAGCTGAGCAAGTGATTGAAAGTTATGGCAAATGGTTATCAGCCTATTTGCGGGTGCGTGTTTGGCAAAAAAGCTTGGATGATCACGAATCGCTGTCAAAGCAGGTTGAAAAACGTGTTCTGCAAGGTGTTTCAGCACGCATCGATTTGGCATTGGCAGAAGGCCGCGTGGCAGCTACCGAGGCCGAGTTTATTGCTAGTAAAGACGCCCTTTATATAGCTGTACAAGAGCTTAGTCAACTTACCTCCGAAGAGTTGTTTAATGGTGATTTGGTTGATGCCATCAGTAAGCCAATTTCTGATACGTCTTCAAACGGTGTACTTATGGCTTTAACCATGAGTCCTAGGTTGAAGTTGGCTGAAGCGGAAGTACGTTTGGCACGTCACCAACTCTCAAAGCAGCAAGCTAAGTTAAAGCCAGAGATTTATCTCCGGGCAGAACACCTTATAAATGACTTCAATACAGCTGGCACCACACCTCGATCGCGGATATTTGTAGGTATGAGTGGGTCGACTGGGGCAGGGCTGTCTATGCTGTCTCAGCAACAGACAGCAGAAGCTACTTTGAGAGCCATGCAGGCCCGCTTAAAAGCTGCTCAGCAATCCGTCGAGCAAAGTTTGGATAGTTTAATGACCAATGAGGATTCCATACAAAGACGCCTGCAAAGCCTAACTAGTGCTATGGCCACCACGGAAGCTGTGGCAGATTCCTACGGACGACAATTTTTGGCAGGGCGTAAGTCTTGGCAGGAAGTGATGAATGCGGCTCGTGAAGAGGTGCAAATGTTGGTGCAGGTGGCTGATTTGCAGGCAGCCTATTTGGTGATTAGTTGGCGTAGAACCTTGTTGGTGGAAGGACTTGCTGGTGTCACTTCTGAAAAATCTACCTTAACCATTGATATGGCTCCAAAGGAGGAATGACCTTGCAGCAGAATACTCAGTTATATGCTTGTTTGTGCCGCTTAGCTCAGTTACAGCGTGAGCGGTTGGATAAGGTCGCTATGCAGGAAGCTGTTGATGCTATTGCCGGCATAGATGATGCCTTTCGCCAACTTAAAGCCATCGCTGCGCGATTGCAGGCACCAACACCTCGTTTTCTGAGGCGTCCCGATGCAAGCAAAATGCCTGCCTTAATGCTTACTGAAGATGCAAACTGGGTGCTAGTGCGGGGACAAAACGCGCAAGGTTTGTGGGTGCTGGAGAGTTTTGAAGAGCAAACTGGTAAATGGCAGGAGCAAAGCACGGATCAACTTATAGGTAAATGTTTGGCTCAGGTATCAACAAGCCCTCCCTTTGTTGCGTCTCGTAGCCCTGTTTATCACTTAATTAGACGAGAGATATTTTCACATAAACGGTTGTTGGCCGAAGCCTTGGTGGGCTCAGTTGCTATCAATGTAGTAGCTTTGGCTAGCGCTTTTTATACCATGCAGGTATATGATCGTGTGGTACCTTCGGCGGCGACCCAAACACTGTTAGTGTTGACCATAGGTGTAGCCGTAGCCGTATTGTACGAATGGTTGGTAAAGCGTTTTCGTGCACGATTATTTGATCGCTTGGTAGATGCTGTAGACCAGCGACTGGCCCGCAATGTATACACCCGATTTTTGTCAATCCGGCTTGACCAGCTACCCCCAAGCGTAGGTAGCCTTGCGTCTCAGATGAAGGGTTATGAATCAGTAAGAGGGTTTCTTACTTCCGTCACCAGTCATGTCATAGTGGATGCACCCTTTAGCCTAATTTATATGGCACTAATGTATATCATTGCTGGCTATTTGGCGTTAATACCCTTTGGTTTCTTTGTTGTTAGCGTGTTGATAGGCAGTTATTTCCGCAAGCGTATTGATTACCTTTCTAGTAACGTTAATCACGCAGTTAATTTTAAAACAGGGTTGTTGGTAGAGTCTGTGGAAGGTGCTGAGACTATAAAGTCCGGTCAAGGTGGTTGGCGTATGCTGAGTCGCTGGATGAATACTACTGATGTTGCTCGCTCTTACGAGTTAGAAATGAAGCAGATTGCTGATCGTTCGCAGCATATGATAGCCGCGTTTCAACAAGCCTCATACGTAACACTGGTGTCATCGGGAGCAATGATGGTCAGCGCTGGGGAACTTAGCATGGGTAGCTTGATTGCCTGCTCGATTCTTTCTGGTCGTATTCTTACACCGGTCGCTTCAATTCCCAATACTTTGCAACAGTGGTCTCATGCCAAGTCTGCCATCAAGTCGTTGGATGCTGTATGGATGTTGGAGGACGATCATGCCGGCATCGATAATCCGCTTGTACCTGAAACTATAAAGGGAAACTATCAATTTCAGAATGTCACTAGCTACTATGGCGAAAAGCACGCTTTGACTATCCCTAATCTACAGATTAAAGCTGGAGAAAAAGTAGCAGTGTTGGGCCCTGTCGGGTCGGGTAAAACTACGCTGCTGCGTTTGTTGTCCGGAATGTACAAGCCGCAAGAAGGCCGTGTCTTGCTAAACGACATGGATTTGTCACATATATCTAAACCGGTGCTGGCTGATAATTTAGGCTACTTACAGCAGGAGGGTAGGCTATTTGCAGGAACACTAGGGGATAATTTGACCTTGGGATTAATCGATCCAGGTGATGAATGTATTATGCAAGCCGCTAAATTAACCGGTTTGTTTGAAAGTGTGATTGGTAATAGCCCAGACGGTTTACAACAGGTGATACATGAAGGGGGTCAAGGATTATCTGGTGGCCAGCGGCAATTGGTAAACTTAACTAGGGTGTTTTTGCGACGACCCAGCATATGGCTATTGGATGAACCTACGGCTTCCATGGATTCTGGATCAGAAACAAAAGTACTGCAGGCATTTCATCAAACATTGGGTAGCGATGACACACTGGTAGTGGTCACACATAAGCTTGAATCACTTCAATTAGTTGACCGTATTATTGTCATTGCTAATAATCAGGTGGTGATGGATGGTACAAAAAATCAGGTGATTAAACGACTTAGTAAACAGAATAAGAACAAAAATGTGGAAGCAGATTGATGAAAGAGTTAGAGCCACAACAAGAAAATCGGGACCAAGCATATGGTTGGCAGTCGCGCAATAATGTCTATGACTTGGTTTCGGGTGAGAGCTTCGAGGTACCTAAAGTACATAACGTTAGCGGTGGAAGAGGTCTTTTCTACTTGCTGTTATTAGGCTTAGTGCTGTTTGTTGCCTGGGCTTCTTTTTTCGAAATAGACCAAGCAGTAAGAGCTCAAGGTAAAATTATCCCTATTGCTCGAACACAAGTTATTCAAGTCGCTGATGGTGGAGTGCTTGAAAGCCTGAATGTGCAGGAAGGTGATAAGGTCTTTAAAGGGCAAGATTTGGCTGTGCTTGAAAAAGAGCGGGTGAATGCCTCCTATGAAGAAACGCGTAGTAAAGTAGCAGATTTGGAAGTGGCGCTTATTCGTGCCCAAGCCGAAGGCTTGAACAAAGAACCCGATTATAGTGGTATCAATAGAGAGTATGCGGGTCTCATACAAGTACAGCAGAATTTGTATCTGCAAAACAGCATTTCAATTCAAGATGAGCTAATTACTTTACAAGGTGCTCTTGATTTAGCCACTGAAGAATTTAACATGAACAAAACCCTATTTGAAAGTGGGGATATTAGTCGTTTGGATGTGATGCGAAGTCAACGCGAACTCAATGATTTAAAAGGTAAACAACTAAAGATACGGAACGATTATTTGCAAAGAGCGCGCAAAGAAGCAACAGAATTGGAAGGACAACTAGCTAGTGCGCGGTTTAAATTGGAAGAGCGCAAGAGTGTTTTAGATCATACTGTACTAATTGCGCCTGTAGATGGCGTAGTGAAATATCTTAAGGTAACGACCATAGGTGGTGTACTAAGGGCGGGTGATGAATTAATGCATATATCACCCACAGATGGTGATATCGTTGTAGAAATGAAACTTAAACCTGTTGATATTGGTCAATTGAAATTGGGTTTGCCCGTGACCGTGAAACTGGATGCCTATGATCCTTCGATCTTTGGTGGTATTACTGGTGAATTGGTTTACATCAGTTCTGATACTTTAACAGAACAGGTTGGCGAAAAAACCATGACTCATTATCGAGGTCACATTCGTTTGGATCCCCAAGAATTACAAGGTAACGAAAAAATCCAGATAGGTCAGCTTAAGCAGGGCATGACAGCTACGGTAGATATCCGTACAGGCACTCGCACCGTGTTGGAGTTTATGGCTAAACCAATTTTCCGAGCCTTTTCCGGAGCTTTGATCCAAAAATAAATAATGCTCCCACTTATTTTACGCACACTGATAAGGCCTAGAATACTATAGACACTTTTTATGATAAAAATTGCAATTTAACCATAAGAGGTGAATCATGGGTAAAAGTATCTCTTACACCAACGAATTTAAGCAAGAAGCTGTCAACCAAGTCTCGCAATATGGCTATAGCGTTCCAGTTGTGGCCAATCGACTTGGCATTAGTTCTAAAGCTTTATCAGGGGTCATGGCTGGGCTAGGTAAATGATTGACGTTGGAATAATATCTCAGGCGGGGTGAGCGCTCACCATATAGGCTGGAAAGCTCTTGGCAACGTTTGATAAATCGCGCCTGTCCGTAGGTATTCACAAATTGAATGTAACCTCCGGTCCACATGGGTGCCCTATGCCCAATATTGATCCTACGTTGGCATCAGCAACGTGATTGATGACGCCTTCTTCAAGGCACTTTAAGCTCTCAATGATGGGGCGAAACAGCATACGATATTGCATGTCCTTATGGCTCATTTCTAACTCTGGCTTTCTAGCTTGATCACTTCTTTCCATATCCTGGGCATCTCTAGTGCGGTTCCGAGTAAAATGTGATTTTCCACCACTTTTTTATATTGTTTTCTTTCTCCCGGTGATAACTTTAACCACTCGCCATTTTCGCCGACTCTGCAGTATTGTTGAAAAATGAACTGAACAGATAGATTAACCTGCCTTGGTATTATGCCACGCAAAATAACTGGCTTAGGTATGGGTATAAAATCCATTTCGTACCTCTGGGTATATAAAAGGTGTTCAGTGTAGACGTTGTAAAACAGGTTAATTAACGGCTCTAAGGCCGCGTGTGGTTGCTGCCATGCTCATATTGCCGGTGGCGGCATCTTCTATTTGCTGGCTCCACCATTCCATCATTACGCGGCGCTGTGGTAGATATTTGGCGTGGTTATAGCTGCGTCGAGTTTCGTTTTTATCTATGTGTGCAAGGGCCATTTCGATAACGTCATAATCAAAACTTTGTTCGTTTAGCGTGGTACTAGCCAGTGCACGCATACCGTGGGCAGTTAACTTGTCCCTAAACCCCATTCGTTTGAGTGCTACGTTGGGAGAGCCTCCATTAGCGTGCTTTAACGGGTCGCGCTGGCTTGGGAATACATATTCCAGGTGTCCGCTTATTGGCCGCATAACGTCGAGTAGGGCGGCTGTTTGGGGCGTTAACGGTACCACATGCTCACGCTTCTTTTTCATGCGTTCTGGCGGTATGGTCCAGGTCATTTCATCTAAGTCTATTTCATCCCACCTTGCGCCGGCTGATTCACCTGGGCGAACCATGGTATGTAATTGCCATTCAATCATTACCCTGGTGGGCAGCTTAATGCTGGCTCGGTGTAATGTTTCCATCAGCAAAGGCAATTGATTGGGCTCTAGGGTCGGGTTGTGCTGCTTGATGGGGTTGGCAAACTTAGCTTTTATGCCGGCTAGCGGGTTGTGGTGTATAACGCCGGTATTGACTGCAAAGGTCATTATTTCATTTAAACGCTGGCACAAGCGCTTTACGGTTTCTAGGTTGCCACGTGCTGCCACCGGCTCAATGGCACTTATGGCCATGGGCGCTGTAACTTCACCAATAGGGCGCTCACCAATAAAAGGGAATATGTGCCGGTCTAGTGAGCGCCAAATGTCGAGCGCAAAGTTGGCTGTAACCTTGGTCTTTTTAACTTCGAACCATTGCGCTGCTATAGCCCGCAAAGTGCTTTCAGTGTCAAAAGTCGCTTTTTGGTTGATTTCGCCCCTATGTGCCTGCGGGTCAATGCCGTTAGCTAGTAGCGATAAATACATGTCCCTGGCATCCCTGGCTTGTTTTAACGTAATGCCACTGTTGTAACTGCCTAAGCTTAGTTTGGCGCGTTTGGTCGTGTGTAGCTTCTGGTACCTGAATACCCAATCTTTAGAACCATTGGGGCGTATACGCAAGCCTAGGCCGTGTGTATCGCTTAGAACGTATTCATTTTCTGTGGCCTTGGCCTTGCGTATTTGCGTGTCATTGAGTGGCGTTGCTGCTCTAGGCATAGGTAACCTCGGTCGTCCATCTCCCTTGTTTTAGGTACCCTGACTTTTGATTATTGGTCCCAGGGGTCCTAAAGGGGTGCCAAAAAGATTGAGATTCTATGGTACCCGCTGAGAAGGCTTAAGGCAATAAAAAGCCCCAGACACCTTGTTTTGTGGGGTGTTGGGGCTATAATTGGGTCTCTGTGCTACTGCATGAAACCCTAATGTGGTGGAGATGGGGGGAGTCGAACCCCCGTCTATCCTGTATGAATCAATGACTTATAAGTGCGTTGTGGCGTGGGTGTGGCATTTGTACCAATTTAAGACCATATTAGGCATCTATAAATCCACCAGACTCTCTACCAGACATTCAGGTGACATGCTCGGGTGTTAAGTCATTATTTTATGGGAACTAATGCCTCTAAGAGTGGCTGTTTGAAGCTCCGCCGTTACCTTTATGCTTACACGCGAAACGAAATCATTAACTTGCTCTGTTATGCCATCAGAACAGCACTCACCCAGATGCAGTTGGGCTGAGTGTTGTTCACATTTGCAAAGCCTGCCAGATGTTTAGTTATTTCCCATAAGCGACGCTAGGTAGCCACGTAATAATTGACGGTAAATTAAACAAAATCACAACCGTGAGCATCTGTAGTAGAACAAAAGGAATAATGCCTTTATAGATCATCACCATATCAATCCCCTTCGGTACAACACCTTTCATATAAAACAGTGCGAACCCAACAGGTGGGGTGATAAACGAAGTTTGTAGGCAAACGGCAAACATAATCGTAAACCACACTAAATCAACGTCCAGGCTGATCATAACCGGTGCAATTAGGGGTAATAGGATCAGCGTAATTTCAATCCAGTCGAGGAAAAATCCAAGAATGAAAACAGCTGCTAAAACAACAATGACAACACCTTGAGGTCCAAATGGAAGCCCGGTTAACGCACTCTCAATCACCTCATCTCCACCTAATCCACGAAGCACCAGTGAGAAGGCTGTTGCGCCGACAAATAAGGCGAAGATGTAAGATGTAGTTTTGGTTGTCTGCTGCACCACGTCGCGCATTCCAGCTATTGACAGCCGCCCTCGAACTAGCGCCAGCAAGGTGGCACCAAGTGCGCCAACACCAGAGGCTTCCGTAGGAGTTGCAATACCAAAAAAAATGCTACCAAGAACTACGAATATAAGTCCTGCAGTTGGAATAATGGCCAAAAGGACGTTGTACAAAAGCCTCGGTGATACGGGCTCAGCATCTTTTGGGGCTGGTGCGGCACCAGGTACAATCCAAGCATGTATGAGGATGTATATTGCATACAAAACCCCCAGTAATAAACCTGGAAAGACGGCGCCCATAAAAAGATCTCCAACCGATACGCGTATTTGATCGGCCATCATAACTAGCATAATGCTAGGCGGAATAAGGATGCCTAAGGTTCCGGTGGCGCAGACCACGCCGCAGGCAAGTTGGGGGCTATAATTATGCTTAAGCATCAGTGGCACGCCGAGTATGGCGAGTAACACTACAGCGGCACCTATAATGCCAGTTGATGCAGCCAGCAGAACTCCAATAAACACAACAGCAATTGCTATGCCGCCTCTCATCCGTCCAAAAAGCTTGGCCAGATTGGTCATTAAATCTTCTGCGATGCCTGAGCGATCTAGCATGATGCCCATAAAGATGAACATGGGTAATGCCACCAGAATCCAATTATTCATGACCGCATAAATACGCGCCACCATAATTGAACTATAGCCCCAATCGAGACCGATAAAGGTGTCAAAGTAGGTGTCAGAAAATACAGAAATAGCAGTAAATATTATTGCTAGACCACCCATTAACCAAGCGACAGGGTAACCTATAAAAAGAAAAATGATGAATGAGGCAAATAACCCCATCGCCATTAAGTGACTGAGCTCATATTCCATAATACATACCCGTTAATTCAAAACTGAATTATTATTGTTATTCATTGGTGAGCCATTTATTAACGAAACGATAACTTTAATGAGTCGTGAAGCTGCTGCAAGATTAAGAAGGGCGAAGCTAAACAACAAAAATCCTTTAACTACCCAGCGTGCCGATAGTCCGTTGGCTGATGTGGAGGTTTCACTAGTGCTCCAAGATAATTCGACAAAGGGGATAGAGTAGTAAGTAACAAAGCCTATGAAAGGAAATAGAAGTACCAGTAGTCCTAATAATTCGAGCCAAATCTTTGTTCTATATTTCAGTTTTTCATGGATAACATCGACCCGAACATGGCCATCGAGGATGAAGGTTGATGAAAGTCCAACTAGCCAACCAATAGCAAACAGGTGCCACTGTAATTCTTCTAGTTCGATCATTCCTTGACTAAACACATACCGGAGTACAACGTTGGTAATAATAACAATCACCAGTATGACCCAAATCCAGTTGAAGGCCCCGCATACCGCCATAACAAACCGATCAATCATCTGGGTGACAGGTATTTCTTGAAGCGCAAATGCATTTTCATCAAGGGGCTCTTTAAGCTCATTGGTATGAGTCATGGATTGCTCTAATTCATTGGCGTTTGACATGATTACCTCGCATAGTAAGCTCCGTACAAATGATTATGTAATGTAAATGCCTAAAGGGTATCAGGTGTACCCTATTCCGAAAGTAATGGACAATTCGCATTTAAACACATTCTAAACGTCCATTGAGTAGGAAATTAGTCGTAGTTGACTACGTCTTTTAACGCTTTGCTCGCTTTAAAGCCAGGAATGTTGGCAGCGGCAATTTGAATGGCAGCCCCTGATTGTGGATTACGACCTATTCGGGCGGCACGAGTCTTCACAGAGAAGTTTCCAAAGCCCACTAAGGAAACAGATTCACCATCTTTTAAAGAGGCAATTATAGCGCCAATTGCTGCGTTTAATGCACGTCCTGCAGCTGCTTTTGAAAGGTCAGTTTGCGCCGTAATGGCTTCTATCACTTCAGATTTATTCATATGTATCCCCCTTTGATATTTTGAAAATTTTAAGTACACTCAACTGCCCATCAGCTCGACAGTTGAGTGTGGATTGCTACTTGTCAGACTTTAATCAAAGTCGCGGGGTAAGTAGCCCATCTCCTTCCATACTTGATATTCGGCATGGAATGCTTGTTGTGAATCCCAAACTTTCTTGAAGTCTGCATCCTTAGCAGCTTCTTCTTTCATCACTTCAGCAGATACACGCTGTAGTTCGCGCAGTACTTCATCAGGCAGTTTTGCTGCGGTCACACCTTTTTCTTTAAAGCTGTTAATTTGAGCGCCCTGTAGCGACTCACCACGAGTGATTGCACGCATAGTTGCAGCAGTACATCCCATTTCAAAAAGCGCCTGATCAGCTGTTGATAAATCATTCCACTTATCTAAGTTGATGAGTAAGTGGGTAGATGTAGAGGGTTGGTGCCAACCAGGGAATAGGTTGTACTTGGCAATCTTATGGAAGCCAAGCATCTCATCGATTGCAGGCATCGAATACTCGGTAGCATCCAGAGTTCCTTTTTCTAAAGCTGCAAAAATCTCACCGCCTGCCATCAAAGTGGCTGATGCGCCAATTTTATTTAGCACCATACCGCCCAAACCTGAGAATCTAATCTTCAAACCTTTAAGGTCATCCAGTGACTCAATTGGGTTTCTGTACCAACCGGCTGTTTCAGGGCCAATAGTGCTACATAGTAATGGATGAACGTTACGCTCGTGATAGATGTCTTCTGCTAGCTGTGAACCTTCGCCTTCAAACCACCAAGATGCATATTCCCATGGCTCCATACCGAATGGTACTGCTGAAAATAGAACTGCAGAAGGGATGCGCCCTTGATCGTATGCTAGATAGTTGTACGCAGCAGGTAAGTCACCTCGACTAATAGACGGTGTAATTTCTAGTGGTGGTACAATTTTTCCAGGTTCATACACTTTTAACTTAATGCGACCATCTGTTACCTTGTCCATCGTTTTAGACATGTAAGCGATGGGGTCTCCAAGTCCTGGCCAACCGGTATTAAATGTAGATTGTACTTTCCAGCGAATATTTTCCGCTGCACTAGCCTGTTGTATTGGAAGCGCAGACATTAAACCTACAGCCACACTAAGTGCTGCTACCTTGAGGCCATGGTTAGACCTGCTCTTCTCTAACACTTTATTATTTTTGTTCATGAGTTTTTCCTGTTTTATTTATAAATAAGTTGGGTGTCCTATACAGAGGACATTACCATGCCTGTTGATAAAGTTTTATCACCTCCTCTTTTGTTGGAATACGTGGGTTATTATTGGGTGCTCCTGAGCGCAGGGCATCATCAGCCATTTGCTCAAGAGCGGAGTTAAAGGCTTGGGGGTCAATGTCAAATTCTGATATTGATGGAGTGTCTAGGTTTTTTTGATACTCATACAACCCATCAACCAGTTTTTGTGCAGCGATTGAGTCCTTATCAGCTTTTGCTGCAAACCCAATTGCGCGGGCACATTCTGCATATCTATCAATCGCCGTATCAAGGGAATATTCTGTCACCTGGGGCAATAACATGGCGTTGCTTAAGCCGTGAGGCACATGGAATATTCCTCCTAACGGCCTGCTCATTGCATGGATTAGCGCGATTGATGCGTTTGAAAATGCAAGCCCACCCAGAGTGGCGGCGAGCATCAAACCTTCACGTGCCTCATGGTCGTCACCATTATTATAGGCACGTTCGATATATTGTCCGACTAGACGCATACAATCGAGCGCCATTCGATCCGAAAATAATGAGCGTTTAGCACTGACATAAGCCTCAATTCCATGGGTCAATGTGTCAAGAGCGTTATCAGCTGTTAGGCGCCGAGGCATCGTCAACGTAAGTTGATAATCCACAATGGCTGCAGTTGGAACAAATGCTTCACCACGGCAAGATATTTTTTCGTGGGTAGCTGAATGCACAACAACTGTATGATGGGTTACTTCAGAGCCAGTCCCTGCGGTTGTAGGAATCGCAATGATAGGTAGCCCAGGTTCGTTGAACTGCTGAGGCGGTCTATAATCGAGAATGTTGTGACTTCCTTGTGACATTACAGCCATTGCTTTTGCTGTATCAATTGGACTGCCTCCACCAATTCCAATGACGCTGTCATATCCACCCTCTTCGAGGGCAGCAAGGCCTGCTTGAATTACTTTATCGGTTGGGTCTGGAACAGTGCCGTCAAATATCCCATAGCTTATCCCGTGCTTATCTAGATGATTTGTCACCAAAGCTACATGTCCAATCTCAACCATCATTTTGTCAGTGACAATTAATGGGCGTTTTGCAGTTCCGATTGCATTCAGAATACTGGGTAACTCTGCGATACTGCCTTTACCAATCTGTAAATATCGCGGAACACACACTCTAACATTTTCTTGCATATCCTTCTCTCTCTATCAGTTAAGACCCCATTCACATGGCACATGTATATTGGTAACGGAAAGTCTTTGTTTTTTTAAATGAGAAACAACTTATCAATTAAGATACTTCACCTATTGACCTTTAGTCAACTAAATGGGAATATATTTATCAAATAAAAGATATTTTTTCATCTGAATATCATAACAATTCTTCTATATAGCTGAAAAATATACAAAATGGGGTGTTGCGCATGAGTAGAACTAAAGGGTTGAATCCAGTAAATAATTATATTAATGGAGAATGGCTCTCTGCAGAAGAGTGTCAGACTATTCCTTTGTATAACCCCTCAACTGGCGAGATTATTGGTGCAGTGCCAATGTCCACGCCAGACATTTCAAACCAGGCAGTCAAGGCTGCTGCAGAAGCTTATCCCGCGTGGAGTGCAACACCCTTGCCAAAACGTATGGATTACATCTTCAAGATTGTGACTGCCATGCAGGAAAATCTGGAGCAGCTAGCGTACTCAGTTGCTCTGGATCAGGGCAAGCATATTTCTGAGGCCAGAGGCGAAGTAAGCCGGGTAATAGAAATTGTGCAGATGACATGCAGTGTGCCTACCTTGTTGCAGGGTGAAACCATTCAGGGTATAGCTAATAACATTAACGGCCGAGTGATCAAGGCCCCGCTGGGGGTGTTTTGTGGTGTGGCTCCCTTCAATTTTCCAGCGTTAGTGTTTGGTTGGTTCATTCCTGTTGCCATAGCAACTGGCAACACCTTTGTCTATAAACCCTCGAGCGAATCGCCATTATTTATGCAGGAAATGATGAAGCTTTTGATCTCTATGGGATTGCCAAGCGGGGTGGTAAACATCGTTCATGGAGACCGCAGCGTTGTTGAAGCTTGGTACGATAATGAAGATGTTGCTGGTGTTTGTTTGGTCGGATCAACTCCGACTGCCAAGGCCATCGCCGAAGGTTGTGGTCGAACAGGCAAAAAGACCATGCTGTTAGGAGGTGCAAAAAACTTCCTAATTGCAATGGAAGATGCGCCGATGGATTTGCTGATCGAAAACATATTAATGTCTGGTTATGGGGCTGCAGGTCAGCGCTGCCTTGCGGTATCGAATATTGCTGTGGTGCCAGAGATCTATGACGAGTTTGTTGAGCGATTACTGGAAGCATCCCAGAAGATTACTTTGGGAGATGCTATGGATACCGATATATTTATGGGTCCTGTAATCTCATCAAGCGCCAAAGAGCGTATTCTCAACTATATCGACATAGGCCAAGAAGAGGGCGCCACTTTAGCGTTAGATGGGCGCAATCCAAGGTTACCTATAGACAATCAAAATGGCTACTTTATTGGTCCTACGGTATTTACTGATGTTACCCCTGGTATGCGCATTGCTAAGGAAGAAATCTTTGGTCCAGTGCTGAGTATTTTGAAAGTCGGCTGTATTAATAGTGCCCTACAGATGATTCGTGATCATGATATGGGGAATGGGGCCTGTATCTTCACGCAGAATAGTTATTACACCGAAAAATTTATTAATGATGCCGATGTAGGTATGATCGGCGTGAATGTTGGTATCTGTGCCCCTCATCCATACCTACCTTTCGGGGGTATCAAAGGTTCGTTGGTGGGGAATAATAAGGTTCAGGGGAAAGATGCGGTCGATTTCTTTACTCAAAATAAGACCGCAACAGTACGTGTTGTTAATCCAAAGGGCAGTGATTCGACTATCACAAAGCCAACTGACACGAGTGTGCGGAGTTGTGTAGCAGATTAGAAATCTATTGACTGGTAGCCCTAAGATCAACTTTGTAACTACCAAAAAAAAGTTGTGTCTCTAAAGCAGATTGATTAGAGTCATTCCAATACCAGACGATATGCAAAAGGATAACAGATAGTATGAAAGCTAATGGTAAAAGGACATCATCTAAACGCATTCTGGAAGTGTTAGGGGCGGTTGTTAAAGAGCCTAATGCGGCCACAGCTATCCACTTATCACATACCCTCGATATTCCTTTAGCAACGATTTACAGACAATTGGACGCCCTTACAGAAGAGGGATTTATAACCACAAGCCCTTCTGGGACATTTGTACCAGGGTCTAGCTTACGTTCTCTCATATTAAACAGTCTTACTTATGAGCCACAGGTAACATTGCGCCGTGCGACCTTGGAAGGGCTATCAACTGCGCTGGACGAAACTGTCAGTTTATCGGTGCCGATAGGCGAAAATCTTGTTTATTATGATCGCTTCGAGTCCCATTGGCCTATTCAAAAAACTAACGTCCATGTAGGTGATCGACTTCCTATGATCTTTAGTGCATCAGGAAAACTCTACCTAAGCACCTTTGAGCGTAAAGCGGCGATTGATGTGTTTAAGAATAATCAATCTAGCGGAAAATCGAAAAATTCTATTACAACTCAAAAACGCTTTTCGGAAGAATTGGATCTAATCCAATCTTGTGGGTACTCATTTGATAATGAAGAGTGGATTGATGGGATGATAGGAGCGGCTGTACCTATCTATAATCAGAATGGCGATCTATGTTCTTGTCTTTCTACGCACTCACTCACTACGCGCAAGAATCTTGACGATCTAAAGGCTAAGATCCCCACCATGCAAAGTGTAGCGAAGAAATTTGAAAAAATATTATTTCTCTGAGATAACGTGAAGGGCGGGCCATGGGCTTTGGCGGTGTAGATCGGTGGTCTTTTTTATGCCTGGAGAAAAGTAGGGCTAATTTGATTCAATTTTTGACATGCAAGTAACCCGCATATATCTGCGCGTACACCTATATTAATTAGAATAATCTAATGTCGTGGCATATCTTGTGGCATGGTACAGGCAATCTGTGGCAAATATAGGCCATTATTCTGCTACAACTAAAAAAGGCAACGCCCTCAAGTGATTGAAAACGCTGCCTTTTGGTACTTCTATGTGGTGGAGATGGGGGGAGTCGAACCCCCGTCCGCCAGTCCTCTGCCATCAGCTCTACATGTTTAGATCACTTTATTGTTTTAACCTACCGCGGCCCAAGTGTCAGGGAGCATAAGGCGATCT
>Ga0308021_10000393_pt1 | contig 20394 bp, 18 predicted proteins | sample Neamet351_FD_201296 | JGI IMG/M metagenome (GOLD analysis project Ga0308021, IMG submission 201296) | Marine microbial communities from water near the shore, Antarctic Ocean - #351 | ecosystem: Environmental > Aquatic > Marine > Unclassified | place: Southern Ocean | collected 2014-10-02
GATCCTAAATTCGACCAAGTTCAAAAAATTAACGCAGGAAATTTCATATGAAAAACTTCAAAATCGCGCTGCTGGCGGGAGACGGTATTGGTCCGGAAATCATGGCGGAAGCGGTCAAAATCTTTAAGCTAGTTGAGCAACGCAACGATGTCAGCTTTGAGCTGATTCATGCCGAATTTGGCGCCGGAGCGTATTTTAAGTGTGGACATCCGTTTCCCGAGGAGACTAAAGCCATTTGTGATGAGGCGGACGCCATCATCAAAGGCCCTATTGGCCTGAGCCATGAAGAGTCCAAAAAGATCCCTGTAGACATGCAGGCAGAGCGCGCTGCGCTGTTACCCCTGCGCAGGCGCTACAATACCTTTGCCAATTTTCGGCCGGTTTTCCTGCCTAAATCGTTAGCGCATTTCTCTCCTCTGAAGCCTGAAATTATCGGCGAAGGCATCGATCTCGTTATGGTGCGTGAACTGGTTGGTGGCCTGTACTTCGGTGAAAAGGAAGTGGGTGTTAACGAGCGAGGTTTACGCTATGTGAAGGAAACTCTGGAGTACGATGAAGAGCAAATTTCTCGCATCATGCATGAGGCTCTGAAGTTGTGTATGCGGCGCAAGAAGGTTCTGCACAATATTCACAAGAGTAATGTGCTCAAGTCCAGTGTGTTATGGAATGAGGTACTCGAAGAAGTGGCCCTGGAGTATCCGGAAGTTGAAATTAAACACATTCTGGTCGATGCTGCGGCAACTCTGTTGTGCCTGAACCCTTGCCAGTTCGATGTAATGGTCATGGAAAATATGTTTGGTGACATTCTCAGTGACCAGGGTGGCGGTATTTTGGGTTCATTGGGCTTAATGCCATCATCGTGCAAGGGCCCCGAAAAGAGCTACTACGAGCCATCGCATGGGTCGGCTCCCGACATTGCCGGCAAGAATATAGCCAACCCCTATTCCATGATCGGATCGGTGGCTATGATGTTAGAAGACAGTTTCGATATGGCCGAAGAGTCGCGCAACGTGTGGAGTGCTATGCAAAGTGTTTTTTCCGACGGTTACTCAACGGCTGACTTATCAAAGCCCGGCAGTGATGTAAAAATGATTAACACCGATGCCTTTGGAGACAAGGTGGTGGAAGCGTTAAGTGCGATGCCTACAGTGGGCTAATTTTTCCCAGCTGGGATAAAACACTTTCGCCATTAACACGTTCATGTAGCTGTAAATTGATGATGCGCAGTGTGGCTAGAATAGCCGCAAACACCTGGTTAGAATGCACTCCGCGGGTTTTAAACTCTTGTTCGCCGCAGTCCCAGGTGATAACACATTGAGTGAGTGCGTCGGCATGTCCGCCTTTGGGGATGCGCACCTCATAATCCAGCAGAGTCGGTAAAGTGTAGTTTTTTGTTTTCATTACTTTTTCTATGGCGACGATAAATGCGTCGAAGCCACCGTTGCCCGCACCAGAAGCCTGGTGAATATCACCGTCTATATCTACTCTGATACTCACGGTTGATTCCAGATCGAGTCCACTGGTTACCGAACAGCTAAGCAGCTTTATGTGGTGGTAGTTTTTGCTCTCCAGAACTTCTGCGATGATGAACGGAAGATCATCGGCCGTGATGAGCTCCTTAGAATCTCCCAGCTTTACAATTCTCGCCAACACCCTTTGCTGATCTTCTGCTGACAGGCTAAGGCGTAGTGATTCTAGGTTTTTGGCCAGCGAAGCCTTGCCGCTCATTTTTCCCAGGGCATAGCTGCGGGTACGAGCAAAACGTTCGGGGCTGAGTTTTGTTTCGTACAGCCCGCCTTTCTGGTCGCCGTCGGCATGAATCCCTGCGGTTTGGGTAAATACATCCGCGCCTACAATCGGCGAGTTGGCGGGCACACGTTTGCCCGAGAATGATTCCACCATGTTACTCAGGTGCACGATATAACTTTCATCAATTGAAATATCCATACCCATTTTGTCGCGCAGCACAACGCTGATCTCTGGCAAGGAGACATTGCCGGCCCGTTCACCCAGACAGTTGATAGTACAGTGTACCGAGCTTACGCCGGCGCGCACGGCGGCCATAACATTGGCTGTCGCCAGGCCGTAATCATTGTGAGGGTGAAAGTCGAATTGCTGCTGTGGGTAGCGCTCACACATATCTTGAAGACTTTCAAACACTTCTTCTGGTGACATCACGCCCAGCGTGTCGGGTAACATAAAATGCGCAATGCCACAGTCGCTGAGCTGATCCATCATGGCAAACACATACTCGCGGCTGTCGCGATAGCCGTTGGACCAGTCTTCCAGGTAGGCGTTCACGGTCAGGCCTTTTTCTTTCGCGTAGGCAACGGTTTGCAGGATTTCTGCTACATGTTGCTTCAGCGATTTTCCCAATTGTTCGCGACAGTGTTTCTCGCTGCCCTTGGTGAGCAAGTTGATGACCTGACCGCCAGTTTGCAAAATCCAGTCGACGCTCTTTTTATGGTCGACAAAGCCCAACACTTCAATTCTGTCTCCTAGGCCGTGTTCTTGTGCCCACTGATTAATGTTGGCTACCGCCTCCAATTCACCTTGGGAAACCCGTGCAGAGGCCACTTCGATACGATCTACTTTCAACAGTTGCAGCAGTGACCGGGCAATGTTCACTTTCTCGGCAGGCGAGAAAGATACACCCTGCGTTTGTTCACCGTCGCGCAGTGTTGTATCCATTAACTGGATGTGACGGGAGGGCAGGGCGGTAGTGGGGGTCATGCTTCGCGCCACAACCAGGGCATGTTCTGTTTTTGAGTGCTTTCAAAGGTAGAGATTTTATCTTCATGTGCCAAAGTAAGGCCAATATCATCCAAGCCATTGAGCATATTGTGTTTGCGGAAAGGTTCAACTTCAAAGCTGAAGTCGTTACCTGCAGGGGTGGTAACGGTTTGGTTTTCGAGGTCGACAGAAAACGACACGCCTTCATTGGCCGCAATTTCATCCATCAGGGCGTCCAGCTTCGCACTGTCTACTACGAGTGGAAGAATGCTGTTCTTAAAGCAGTTGTTATAGAAAATGTCGGCAAAGCTGGTGGAGATGATAGTGTTGAAGCCATAATCGGCAATGGCCCAGGGCGCGTGCTCGCGAGATGAGCCGCAGCCAAAGTTGTCGCCGGTGACCAGTATTGTTGCCCCTTTGAATGAAGGTTTGTTCAGTTCGAAAGTAATATTTTCACTGCCATCGGGGTTAAAGCGCCAGTCGTGAAACAAATGGGCGCCAAACCCGGTGCGCTCAACTTTTTTCAAAAACTGCTTGGGTACTATCTGGTCAGTATCCACGTTATTGCGATTCATTAGCGCCGCAATACTTTGGTGATTTTTGTAGGCTTCCATGATGTGTTTCCGCTTTGTCTGTTTGTTAGGATGCGTTATTGGCGCTGATGTCCACGAATTTTCCGGCTGCTGCTGCCGCAGCCGCCATTGCAGGTGAGACAAGGTGGGTTCGCCCGCCCTTACCTTGCCGGCCTTCAAAGTTTCGGTTGCTGGTGGAGGCGCAGCGCTGGCCATCTTTAAGCTCATCACCATTCATTGCGAGGCACATAGAACAACCGGGGTCGCGCCACTCCCAGCCCGCATCGAGAAAAATCTTGTCCAGCCCTTCTTCCTCGGCCTGCACTTTTACATGGTAGGAACCGGGCACCGCGATGGCGGTGACACCCGGAGCGACGGTTGTGCCCCGCGCTACTTTAGCTGCTGAGCGAAAGTCTTCAATACGCCCGTTGGTGCACGAACCGATAAAGGCATAGTCAATTTCAATGTCAGTGATTTTTGTGCCGCCCGCCAGCCCCATGTAATTGAGCGCACTCTTGCAGGCCAGTGCCTTGTTGTTATCGCTGAAACTTTCGGGGGTGGGCACAGTGCTGGTAACAGGAGCCACTTGCTCGGGGGATGTCCCCCACGATACTTGCGGTGCAATATCGTTACCTTGCAATGCAACGGTAGTATCAAAAAAGGCACCTTCATCGCTGGGCAAACTCTTCCAGTAGTCTAGCGCCATTTCCCAGTCGGCACCTTTTGGGGCAAATTCTTTACCTTGAAGATAGTCGTAGGTCTTTTGGTCAGGGGCGATCATACCAGCGCGTGCCCCAGCTTCGATGGCCATATTGCATAGTGTCATACGCCCTTCCATGGACAGCGCCCTTACGGCTTCTCCAGAAAATTCAATGACGTGACCGTTACCGCCTGCGGTGCCTATTTTTCCGATTACCGAAAGAGCAATGTCCTTGGCGGTGCAGAACTCGGAGAGAGCCCCATCTACTCGCACCAGCATCGATTTAGATTTTTCCTGGGGCAGTGTCTGTGTGGCCATGACATGCTCAACTTCAGAGGTGCCAATGCCAAAGGCCAAGGCGCCAAAGGCACCATGTGTAGCGGTATGGCTGTCACCACATACGGTAACCATGCCCGGGTGAACAAAGCCGTGTTCGGGCACCACGATATGAATCACGCCATTGTTGGGGTTGTCCATGTCATATAAGCTGAGGCCATGGGTCTCACAGTTGGCGATCATGGTTTCGACCTGCTTTTTAGCAATGGGGTCTGCAATGGGCTTATTGCGATCTTTTGTGGGTACGCAGTGATCCAGTGTTGCCAAAATACTATGCGGGTTACGCACAGGACGATTTGCAATCTTCAGTCCCTCGAAGGCCTGTGGGCTAGTCACCTCGTGCATAAGATGGCGGTCAACATAGAGTAAAGGTGCCTGGCCTGGTTCGTGGTGTACAAGATGCGCTTCCCAGATTTTTTCGTAGAGAGTTTTTGCGTTAACGTTGTGCATAAGTTACCTTTCGTTTTTAGTCTTGCGCGGTTATCAGCTGCGGGACGTTTAGTAGACGCGAGATTATCCTCCGATTGGGCCAGCTTGTACAATTGGCCAGACAATTATCTTATGCTGAGCACTGATAAATAGACGAAAAGTTGTCTGCCAACGAAGGCTTCCGTGTTTTTGCCGATTTACTGTTGTCTGTGCGTACCGATTTATTGGCTAATAAGCAGAATTAATACAGCTTTGAACTATGTATCTGGGCTCTGGTTTCTGTTGGCAAAAATTAGCCTGTATAGCATGTGATAATCTCGCCCCGAGTGCTTGACTACAAACTGCTTCCTCCCTATAGTACCGCCCCTCAACGCGCCCGTAGCTCAGCTGGATAGAGTACCTGGCTACGAACCAGGCGGTCACACGTTCGAATCGTGTCGGGCGCGCCAATTTTTTTCGTATTTATCAAACAGTTAGCGCATCATGCGTTAGCCGTCTTTTGTTTCAGCATAATCAGTGCCGGACTTCTCCTCGCAGACCCTGTTTACCGCCTCCAATAGTTCCTCCAATTCAGGGGCGGAGTAGTGTGTTGTGATGTCACCGTTTCGGTGGCCCAGCAGCACTTTTCGGGTTTCTAGCGGCACACTAGCTGCACGCAGTCTGCACCCATAAGTGTGTTTCAGATCATGTACTCTGACCTGAGATAAGCTCACCTTCTTCCGTGCATTTCTCTGTCCGCTGTTGATTTGGTCGGCGTTAATTAGCGCCCTCAATGTTACGAATCATTTCTCTATCGGCCTTGCCTATCTGGCCCAGTACGTGACCGCTGGGTAGCTCCACATGTAAATCTTCGCATCGATCAAGTTCAACGCGCGCGCTAGTAACCGCCAAAGACATAATGTGACCGCCGTGCTTGCGGTCTTTAGACAAAAAATGCAGGTGCCAGCCGGGCACTTCTATTCCTGCAATAGGGTCAGGGAACCGAAAGCCCACCACCGTTCCTTCGCCTTCAGCTATAAACCACTCGGTTTGATCCTCAACCACTTCGTGTAAGGGCTTAAACGGTCGCTCTTGTTTGTGCACACTGCGTAGATGCAAGTCTCGAAAAAGGCCGTGAATTCGAACGGCCATGATCGACGCACCATCGGGTGACAGCGTATCAATCTGTGTTAATAGCTGCTCATAATCGCACTCGCCAATAGTTGCCTCGGTGTCCACCTCAAATAAAGTCACTACGGCGAAGGGAGTTTTTTGATCGGGGGTTAGCGCGAGAATCGAACCGTCTGCACGTGCACTGAAGGCTTTTCCCTCGGTGATGATCAGCTCACCATCCAAATATTGGATAGTTCCTATACCGTCCGAGCCCAGCCGCAGAAGATCACCTATGGTGGTATTGCCCTCATAATCCCCAGACATCAACTCATTCAAGGTACCGGTCTGAATCGCTCTATGGGTTTCAGCAGATTCATGCATCAAGCCTTCATGGGTGAGAGCACGCAAGTGTAATGCGCCAATAAATCGGTCATCGATAACTTCACGGGGCATGACTATTTCCAATAATAAGTGTGACCAATGGCAAAATATTTTAGCGACTCATATCGAAAATAGCCACAGTGGACAGAGCGGTACCGACAAGTTAATGGGCCGAAGTGGTATTGCCAAGTAAAGGCGCCCGCGTGCGATTCGTGATGAAGGCCGTCGATATAGCGACATCACCACTGGGCATGACTTGCACCTTAGCATCAGACATTTCGTTCAGTTCAACGCCTCCGCCCTCTGCCATTACCGAGGTCCACAATTCGTGGTAAGCAGGGATGTCCTGCCTGGCGTCGCCACCGAAATATACTGTCGCGTCTTCGGCATAGAGGCTGAAATACTTTTCGACCGTGTTATTTTCATAGGCATCATTAAACGCTTTTATCGCAGCGTGCAGATCAGCATTCTCTGCACCTTTCTCACCACCATGGTGTTCAGCCATTGCAGAAAACGACATCAACATAATGACAAAGAAACTCAAGATTTTTCGCATAATTTACATCCTCTTCTTTTTACTTCGTTTGCGGTACGTTCAAGTAGTTTGTTCTTACACTCCGTGCCATTAGAAACACCGCGCGACTGGTTTTAGTGCCGGTGACACTATTCCCCTTCATTCATAATCACGAGTAATTCGCGGTAGTTCCCCTGCATTTCCCAGATCCCGGTGAATCCTTTCGGTATCATAACGCTATCGCCCACCTCAAAATGTTGTGGCTCTTCCCCTGCAACAGTAAGAATTAGTTTTCCGCTGATCACCGTTACAAACTCGTCAACTGGAAAATCCACGACCTGCAATGTCAACGGTTCTGATTCGTAGATTTCCACAAAAATATCACCGGTGTAAAGTCTTTTGTAGCGATGTACTGACTCGCCCGCAATGATGACTTCCTGTGGCCAGGGCGGAAAATCAGTACTCAGTTCCGAATAGGGTGTGTTTGATTCAAGTCTCATGGGTGTTGTTGCTGCGGCTTCATTTTCTGCGCTGAAGGCGGGGGAAGACAGGCCCCAAACAAAGCTGCAAAGCATAACTCTAAATAATTTCGACTTGTTCATATCTCTATTCCTTTATATATCTGTAAAGTTAACGTTTTCATCATCTGCTTACTCTTTCCCGCTCAGGGTCGCTTGCTCTTCTACCGCTCGCCACCCCGCATCGATAGCAGCGTCCAGATAGGCTAGAGCTTCGGAATCCGAATTCGCAATAGAAATCCGTCCGAACTGCGCTCGCCCGATTTCATGGGGCGCTTGTCCTGCCGCCCATTTCGGGTCGTCCACTGCCATGTACTCGTAGGCATAGCCGTGAGCCCAGCGGTTTATGGTAATCGCCTTAATGTCGCTCTCGTGATTAAAACCGTACTCACCGAGCACTCCTTGAAGTTGGTCCCGGATCTCTTGCTCATGGGTGTCGAAGCTCGTCGCGTACAGTTTGTGGCGCGCCTTTAGAAGCAACTCACGACTGGTTTCAGTGCCGGTTGGTTCCACGCTCGGGACTCCCAGCATGAAGACCACTATGGGATCATCCGCTGCGCGCGGTGGTTGATGGCCTCCTGTTGTCGTGGGTGGCGCGCGGGTCAGTCTGACGTAGGGGTCGTTGGGGCAGCTCACCGAGCCCGCGCCGAGTTTTGACCAGGCGTGCCCGTTCTTTAGAACGACATTGGTGATTATGAGCGGGACTTTAACGCCGTAACGTAGCGCTTGTTTTTGACTCTCAGGTAATTGTGGGCACAGGTACTCAATAGCGCCGTTGTAACAGGCAAGTACACAGTGGTCGCCTGTGACGCTTAGTGCGTCACCGTCGTGGACGTAATCCACCGTCACACGTTTGTCCCCAACTTCTTGCACGCCCACCACGGTACTGTTCAGTCGCAAGCGGACTGTATGGTCGGCCTGGTCAAGCGCGCCATAGTCGAAGCGGCTGGCAGCGATATCGCTGAACCCTTTGGCATCAGGGGCCGCCTTCGGAATGAGTTTGTGTACTAGTAACCTGGCCACGGACGCATTGCCGTCGGGGAAGTACAGGGAGGACTGTTCGCCGGACGTAACGCCTGCTATGAGCTTTTGCGCCAGCTCGCCTAGCCAGCTCATTCCCTGTATGCCGGGACAACCATAGTAAAACGCCTCTAATACGCTCACCCTTGGCGCAGCGGACCCAAACATGAGTTCGAGTACGGGGTAGAACATGGGGATTGTGTTTGCCGAGAGGCCCACCCGTTCAGCCAGAAACGCGGAGTAGCTGACCGACTCGACGTAGCCTTGTTTTTCGCTCAGTGAAAAGTGGTTGAGATAGTCGCGGTCGCCGCTGAGAAACTCGATCAACTTGTCCTGTTCCGGTATGGCTAGGGGGAGGGCACGAACAGCCGGCTCGTAGTCGCCTATGCCGAGCAGGAACTCATTCCACTTGCCAAGCACAGACACGTGACCGTCAGCGCTGCGAAGGGTCAGCACGCTGTCGTTATCGGCTGGCTCATCGATGTTGGTTTTCATGGCGTCGAGGTCAATGTCCAGATCATCGAGCAGGGCTTTAGCGACGTTGCTGTAACCACTGGGGCCATCCAGGTTCACCGAGCCGCCGACCCCCAGCAGCATCCGTCCACCTTCGTGAAACTCGTTGCGCTTGGCGTGCCCGCCAAAATCGTCATGATTATCGAGTAACAGGATTTTTGCATCGGGCCCCATGCGCTGCTGGTAGAATCTGGCAGCCGCCAAACCACTCACGCCCGCGCCCACAATCACCAGGTCATAGTGCTGGTCCAGTTTGCGGTGCTCGGCAGGTTTTACTCCTTTCCAGGCAAGGGCGTGCGATACCTCGAAAGAACCGGGGTGGTTGCCTCTCATCCCGGTCATTGCTGGTGGGTAATTGGCGGATGATATGGCCGGTGTAGATTGCGCGAACAGTTCATAGGGCGCCAGCAAGGTTGCGCCGGTGCTCATGGCCACACCGCTCATGAAATCTCGTCGTGTTATCTTTATCGCCATTGCTGTCTCCGGATGCTTTACTTGTAAGGATACATGTTCTAGCATGTCACCCGACATGTCAAATATTGAGGCGAAAGTTTAGTGAGTGACCGTAAGCGAGAAATAATACAGACCGCTATCGAAATTATTTCCGATGAGGGTTACTCAAGCCTGAGCATGCGAGCCTTAGCGCGCGCCAGTGGTATGAAGCTGGGTGCCCTGCAATATCACTTTCGCACCACGGAAGACATGTTGCGAGCGCTCGTTAACTATATCGCCGATGAGATTCGACGGGGGTTCGACGCGAAGAAACTCGGCCAAGGCACACCCAGCGTTGTAGAGCTTGTGGCGTTTATGCTCGAGGATGACGCCGGCAGCGAGGACGTATTGCTAGGTGACAGGCTTTGGCCGCAACTGTGGGCGATGGAGCAGGTTGAACCACTCGTGTCCGACCTGCTGGAGGAAGTCTATGCCGAATATCTGGAGAGACTGGAGAAGGCGATGGAAGCGGCGGGAGTGCAGTCACCCCGCGCTGAGGCACTGTGCCTGATGGCAATGGTGGAAGGGGAGTCACTGTTTACCGGCAGGGGCAGGCGGTGGGAAAGTGACGAAAAAGCAGTGCGTGAAACCATTCTGAAGTTTGTTGATCAAAGATACGGAGCAAAAAATTGAACGCGACAATATCACTTGATTAGCAAAATAATCGCCTCAATCACACAATACACTCAGCTATCTGGGAGTCACCCACGCCCTTCAGTGGAAATAGTGTCAGACCAAAGTTGGAGCCACTTCGCAAGAGTATAATGCTGGTGAACTAACCGGATGCTGGCAGTAAATTCAGTTCAAATGAGTATATGCCTGAAATGATGCAAAAATTATTGATTTTATTTGTCCTGCTATTGGTGTCTGTGTTGTCTACAGGTTGCGCTCAAGACGATTCGCCAGCGGATATTGCCCGGTTTTGTCTAACGCTGGACGAGGTGAATGCGGGTGTTCTGAATACCGATAGCTTGGCAGAACTTGACGGTCATGTTCTGGTCGCCCATACCCTTCTGCAAAGCTCACCACCCAGTATCCGGAAAGACCTGATTAGGCTTCGCGATACCCTAGACGCATGGGCAGGGGCGGTAAGTGGGGATAAACCCATGATCGAGACCTTTGAGCAACTCAGCGACCCACGCCTTATCGGAAGTGAAGGCAGGATAACGGACTATATCGCGCAATACTGCGGAATTGATTTGGGCGGCACCCCCTGGGTGGAAGCTGAAGCCGGCGGTAGACAAGATATTTGCAAAGCGTGGCCCCGCATTGGCACGCCTCTAACATTTAATAATTTCCCTAACCTGCCTGACATAGCGGGTTCAAATTATTTCTCCAACACCTTTTTCATTTCAAAGTGGGCTGCATTCTTCGGTTTGGACACTATCAAGGGTGCTTTTGTGGTTGAGCCCGGTGGTAAGGCTGTTATTCATGGACAGTATCCCAATACGCGATACTTCGCATTTCACCCCAACGATATGGATTTAAATAATCTCAAGACGCTGACGGACAAAGAGCTGAAGCCGGATGAAGGAAGCACGAATCCGTTTCAAGGTATTGCCTCCGGACATCAGAAAAACTATTACACAGCCACCTTAGAATTTTCACCACCATCGGCGAAGCCTGCTCCCAACACCAGCTACGTCGGGCTGCGCAAAGATGGCTTAACGGAAAATAGATTCGTGATGAACTTGCTGCGCATGTACCATACGGACGCTGGTAATGGGCCCGGATCAGGAGGCGTACCTCTGCCAGCCTTGAGTATTTATGACGCAAACGGCGACCTTGTAAGGCATTTTGAACAGTGCGATCTGTTCACCCCTGATATCCCACAGTTCACTACAGCGCAGATATTTCCTGTCTTGCCAGTGATTGATCACAGACCAAAGAACCCTCCCCAGTGGACAACATCATCCAACTTTGACGCACCGTCTGATACGCTGGCTAACGCTGATGTTCAGTATTTAGCCACTCACTACAGTAGCCGATTTGGAAATATTTTCGTCGTGCGCGGGAAGTATCTTACAGCACCGGACACGCGAAATGGCGAGAGTCCGGCCACTCCTGGCAAGCAAGTGCGCCTTTACAATCTCTGTACTTACAATTTCTGGAACGGAGGTGCGAATCAATGTTTGCTGGAAAATCAGCTACGACGAGATGAAGATGGGTACTATACGCTGGTGATATCGAGCGGAAAAAATCGACCGAACAATGTGGAAGCACAAGCCGCTACCTGGCTGAACTGGGGTCCCTATCTGGATGGCCAGTTGCAGTACCGATACGTGTATCGCCAGAACCCCATAGTGATGGCCATAGCGGCCGCAGTTGACGGAAAGTCAATTAGCAGTGAACTTCGACCCTATGTACCGGTGGCGGCACCCTGTAATACTAAGGTTTTTGAGCAAGGTGGATGGCAGGCCTGCCTTCACCCGCTTCGATTACCTCAAGGTGCGCAATAGCGCGGTATGCCTTGTGCTGGAAGTGGGTCACCTCAGCCTGTAATTTGCGGCAGTTATTGGCTCAACATTAGCTGCAATTGAATACCTATAAGGGACGATAAAGCCCCAGTTGTAGCTGCTACATTTTACTCTGGCAGGGCAACAGAAAAACTATAAGCAAAGTGAAGCGCCTTTGTGTTAACGCCAAGTGCATAGCCCTAGTCGCCGCCGCAGTGGCGTGGTTTCAATCATTGAGGGAAGGCCCTTTCGTCAGTCTTGCAGATCAAGACGGACTAAAGCGCAAGCGGTGTACCCCAGTCTGGAAAGCCCGAGGCGCGGAAGAACCAACTAATGGTGACATGCTGCTCGGGACGCACCCATCGCCCCAACGCTGTTTGATGCACTGTCATTTCGTCAAAGAGCAGGGCATCACCAGGCTGTAACACAGGGTGGGCGATAGGCTGGTCTCCCCGCAGAAGGTCAAGTTCCTCAGGCGTCAAAGAGCGTCCGTAGTCTAACGGGGCAATACCATCATCACCGTCCCAGCCATGCCGCTTATCTGTGCGGACAGGCACAATATTGAGCCCCGGGTTATCATCTCCGCAGGGAGTGATCGCAGCCCAGCAGTTAACTGCATAGGACTTGCGACCAAAAAAATTGACGTCCTGGTGCCAGTGTATTGCCGCATATTTATCCCGCTCCGCTCTGTGCTGGCGCAATTTACTACGCTGAGCAAATACCACCGGCTCATCATCGAGGTACCCCCGCAGAGCATCAAGCAAACCGCACTCATGATAAATATTCAGCAGCGCGAAAAAAGTGTGGGGCGAACAACCCAGAGGTGAGTGGTCCTCTCGATCAATGTCTTCGCCGCTGGCCGCAATCGCCTGCAGCCGCGTAACAAGGTCGTCAGAATAAAGTTGCCTTACCAGCAAGGCGCCGTGGTGCAATATGCCAGCGGCCAGGGTATCTCGATTCAACTGCGTGGCATGAATTTCTGGCAGCCCTGCGGTATTTTCAAACAGGTCTGTTGACCGAGGCCGAATTACAATTTTGTCAATACTGCGTTCACAACGGGCTTTTCCAGCATCTGTCATCAGGGCCAGCAACTCAGCTTCAGCCTCCGCATTTTCGTCGGGATTAAGGTCGGACATCGCCCGCACCGCCGATATAATATCGATATTATTGTCCGCCATGTGCGGTGGCCTCACGATGGTGAATCAAAGCAAAAACTCCTGAAAACGCACTACGAGGACCTATTCGAGTCATCGAGCTAACCTTCCATAGTGGAAAGATTGAGCCGCTCTTTACCCCGGACTTTGTCGCGAGCCCGGCTGACATTACGATCAACTACAAAATACACCAGCAGGGCAACCAGATGAATAAACACAATGCTGGCAAGCCACAGGCCGCCATCGGCAGGCTTGTCACCGTTAAATACCAGATGCAGCATGACCGCTGCGACCTGCCAATGGCACAGGAAAATGGGATAGGCAAGATTTCCGAGGAAGCCATCTATGGATCGCAAGGTCTTAAGGCGGTGTTGCGGATCAAAATTATTCAGTGCAATCAGCAGTAGAAAACTGGCAAATAAAACGATATAGAACCCGCCGTGGTGGGGGCTGCCCAGCCACTCCATCCGCGCCACCACCACGGTGAGAAAGAAAAATACGGTAGCTATGGGCACAGGTAGGCAAACATACTGGGCGAGGGCTTGACGGTACATGTATACCATCGCACCGATGGAAAAAGGTAGAGAGGCAGCGGCATAGGAAACATAGCGGTCGGCAAAGGGTGCATCAACGCTGAGTAGCCACAGCGTATACGACAAACTGGCAGCGAACCATGCCAGTACGAAGAGGCGATAACGTGATAAACCCAGCCCCATCAGAACATAGAAAAATATTTCAATATCCAGGGTCCAGGCAGGGGGTATCAACACTTTAATGGGGCCATCCAATAGCCCTACAATAAAAATATTCGCCAGCCAATCAGTCATTTCCCTGGGCATGGACAGCTTGAAATTGGTATAAAATGCATCCCTGGGTATGGTGGCCACGACCAACGCAGCGAGCAATAGGACAAACCAGTAAGTTGGATAAATTCTCAAAAAGCGATTCAGGGCATAGCGCCCAAGGCCCTTTGGGCTAAATCCATAAGTCTGGTTGAGCACGCTGGTCATCAGATAGCCGCTGATCACATAAAAGCCAAAGACAGCCGTCACGCCAGACCAGCCCGCCAGACTGGTCCACAGGTGACTCAGGGTCACCATCAGCGCCAGTACATAGCGAAATATCCCCAACATTGTACTTCTATGCTCCGTGAATGCCTGCTGCTGAGATTTTTATTATACCTTTTAAGTATACTCGAGCCCCCAAACCAATGAAACAAAGCGGCGGCGGACATTGGATTAACATTAGGTGCAATTGAATATCTATAAGGGGCTATAAAGCCCCACTTGCAGCTGCTAACCCGGGGGTTACGTTTTCGAATCGTGTCGGGCGCGTTTGGTCAGTGGCTTGCCTTTTTCGTCCAGCACGCTTTTTGGTCGTTCGCCCTTTGCGGTCTTCGATGCGCGACTTATCGCGATCAGCTCCAAGGTTTCCCCGTCGTTTAATTGGGTCGCATTTTTTTCCAAAGTAATAAGTTCTTCAAAACTGTATACATCATTTTTTAATTTTTCTATTCTGTTCATAGCATGCTTGCCCTGTATCTACATGGATAAAACGTGGATCATAGTCCATAAATCAGACCAATATAGTGTGTTAGAGTCTCCATTATGTCGTATTTCTTGTGCCGTCGGTATAAGTTTAAACTTCAGTAACAAGTTGTAATCGAGGAAAGTGTCATGCTGGCAGAAAATAGAATTGCAGAGATAATGCAGGCTTACGTCGAAGCCGTCAGTGGTGACGATGCAGAAGCGGTTGTGGCGCTGTTCTCAGAAGATGCAGTGGTGGAAGATCCGGTTGGCAGCGGCCCCCATGTTGGCCGCGATGCCCTGCGGGTGTTTTATCAGGTCGCAGTGGATACGATTGAAAAGATGGTGCTGGAGGGTAACGTTCGTATTCGTGACCAGTGGGGTGCCTGCGCAATGTTGGCCTACCCGAAAGGTATGGAGATGAAGTTTGTCGTAGAGACACTGGATGTGATGGAGTTCAATGACGCGGGAGAAATTACGCGCATGACCGCCTATTGGGGTGACAGTAATATGCGCCAACTTTAAATGAGACTGGAACTGCCGATCTAGACAGTATTTGCTGCATACAAAGAACAATGTAAGAGGCCATATTGACCCGCTGGCCCTCATAGCTTCGCCCATTTTTGACGAAAAGGTACCACCATGCGGATTTTAGGATTACTATAAACGACTATCTTACAATTCGTTGTGGCCTTAGTTTCGCGCTTTATAATTTTGAGGAAATCTACTATGTCAGTAACTTTTAGAGCAGTACTGGTTCTGTCCCTATCTACCTTATTTGGCTCGCAGGCCTGGGCCGACAGCGATACTGCAGCAATCGCTTCGTTTAGCAACGCCGGTCAGAGTGGCACCTACTTCGGCAACAGCTACGGCTACGCCATATTTCCCACCATCGGTAAGGGCGGTATCGGTATTGGTGGTGCGCATGGCAAGGGCAGTGTCTATACCCAGGGCGTAAGAATAGGCGCTTCATCTATGACGCAGGTGACCATTGGCTTCCAATTGGGTGGTCAGGTTTTTAGCCAGATAATCTTCTTCGAAGATGAGCGTTCTTTTAATTCTTTCACTTCAGGTAATTTTGAATTCAGTGCACAGGCCTCGGCCGTGGCAATTACCGCTGGTGCTTCGGCTGAAGCCAACACTGGGGGAGGCGCATTCGCAGGTATTAGCGGTGGGCGCAATGACGCCACTACCAGTAATCTCAGTGGTTATCGTAAGGGAATGGCGATCTTTACCATTGCTAAAGGCGGCCTGATGTACGAGGCGGCCCTGGGCGGACAGAAATACAGCTACACGCCGTTGTCAGTTGTTGAGTAGAGCTTCAATAGCGTTCTGGGCATTTTTCAGGGCGTTTTCGGGCACGTCGCCCAATAAAATGACATGCCAGTTTCGTGGCCCATGCGCTCCCTTTACGAGCTGGGCCTCGATGTCGGCAGTGCTCGACGGACCAGAAATAAAATTAATGCCCCTGGGTCTGCCTGCTTTGTCCTGATCTTTGTTTATCTGCGTCCATGCATGGTCAAGTGTCGCTACCAGGTTGGCTGTATCTACCAGTACAATATGATCTTCAACCAAGAAGTTGTTGGCCGCAGGGTTGCTCTTGCCGGTGTAGGTGACAATCGAACCGGTTTCAGCAATTCCTATGCGCGCATAGCTCAGACTGGCATTGTCACCTTGTTCCGCTGCGCCAAAACGTGGCAGCACAGCACCGTCTCGCCAGGGCATTGCGGCCAGTCTGGGGTCGTTTCCCGTAACCAGCTTACGCGTTCGAAAGCGACTATGCAGATGGTCAGCAACAGCTTTTACGGCTTCGGAACGATCGCGGGCACACGCTACAGTGCCCTGGTTTTTAAGCACATTGATTAAAAATATTTCGCACAATTGCGAGGAGGGCAATATAGGTGCGGGTGCTTCTCCCAAGCTGTTTAACTGTGCGTAAATATTCTCAGGCTGTGCATTTTGGCACACGCGCTGCAGCTTCCCCATAATTTCAGTACGGGCGCTATCGTGAGGCATCGTCTGCTTTCCTTTGAGCGTCATACTGCTGCATAAAAGTTTTACCCTGGGGTGCTGGGAAATCACGTTGGTCCGTCCAGCCATTGGCGAGCATAAGAGATTTGAAACTGCCTTTTTTTCGCCCCAGCCATGCGAGTACAGGAATTCCTAGGCCGCTGAGTTTGTGGTATAGCCTCGGGCGGGCGAGCAACCATGCATGTGTTTTTATACCCAGTCGCCAGCGTCTGGGTGTAAGCTTTTCGCGGGATTTTTCGTGCCGTAAGTCACGCAATAAATCTGGCAGGGGAATACTGGAAGGGCAAACTTCTTCGCAGCGGCCACAAGCAGTGCAGGCGTCGGGCAACGCTTGGGCTTCCTCCAGCGAGTGAAGTAAAGGGGTTAATATAGACCCCATGGGGCCCATATAAACACTGCCATAGGCATGCCCGCCCACACCAATGTAGATAGGGCAGTGGTTTAGGCAGGCGCCACAGCGAATGCATTGGAGCATTTCGCGATAGTCGCTGGCCAGAATGTCGCTGCGCTTGTTATCCAGTAGCACAAAGTGAGTTTCAGTGGGGCCGTCTACATCGCCCTCCCTTCGCGGGCCTGAATAAAAGCTTGTATAGTTTGATATTGGCTGGCCCGTGGCAGATCGAACCAGCAGACGTAACGCTGCCATCGCGTCACTAGTTCGCGGCACGACTCGATCTAACGTGGTGCAGATAATCATGACTTTAGGCAAGTTGGCGCACAGGTCACCGTTGCCCTCATTGGTCACCAGCATGGAATAGCCATTTTCGGCGATGAGGGCATTCGAGCCAATGATGCCCACGTCGGCGTTGAGGAAGTGCTCGCGCAATACGCTGCGCGCTTCTGCAACCATTTCGGGTGGGCCTTTCAGTTCCCGCTCACCAAGATCGTGTTTTTGCAGGAAAAGCTCGCGAATTTCATCCACTGATTTGTGTAGAGCGGGGCCCACAATGTGGCTAGGTGTCTCCTTTGCCTGTTGGATAATGTACTCGCCCAGGTCTGTTTCGACAACGCTCAAGTCAGCGCGCTGCAGGTGGTGTAGGAGGCGGGTTTCCTCTGTGACCATAGACTTTCCCTTGACGACACGTTGCGTGTGGTGTGACTGGCAAATACCCAGCACAATGCTGTTCATCTCGGAGGAATCTCGGGCAAAGTGAACCTGATTGCCATTATTGAGGGCTTCTTTTTCGAATTGAGAGAGGTAGTGATGAAGATTGTCCAGGGTGTGTTGCTTGACGTCTTTAACCTGTTTGCGCAAATTATTGAACTGATCGAATTGATTCACTGCTGCGTCTCTCAACAACGGCATGAATAGGCCCAGCATGTCGCGGCGCTGGACTTTATCAGTCTCGAGCAGGGCCTCCCTTACATTGCCTAAAAAAGCGGCGCTGCTTTGCTCTTCGGGCATGCTGCTCACGACTTGCCCTCGCCAATGGCGGGCTTGCTCAGATTACCGGCGAGTAATTCTGCTACGTGCCTAACCTCGATGGTTTTCCCAAGGCGCTTGGCCCGCCCTGCAATATTCATCAGGCAACCCATATCGCCACCGGCCAAAATTTGTGCCTCGGTTGCCAGGGCGGCGTCGAGCTTGTCACTTGTCATTTTTCCCGATAGCTCGGGCATTTTTGCGCAAAAAGTGCCTCCAAAACCGCAACATACTTCGGTTTGACTTAATTCCTTTACCTCGGTATTGCGAAGTTTTTTAAGTAAATCTCTGGGTTGCGCCCTGATGCCAAGTTCTCTTAGGCCTGCGCAACTGTCGTGGTAAGTTACAGAGGGCAGCTGTACACCGTCTTCGAAGGGCTCTTGCATCTGGGCAATTTCTGCAAGAAAGGTTGTCAGCTCAAAGGTTTTTGCGGCCAATGTCAAAGCACGCTCGCGCCATGCGCCTTCCAGTAGTTTGGGGTAATGGTGGGTAATCATGCCCGCACAGGAGCCAGAGGGCACTACCACATAATCGGCGGACTCAAAGGCCTTAATGACTTGCTGCGCGAGAGGAATAGTAGATTCGTAGTCACCGCTATTGTAGCTGGGTTGGCCACAACAGCTCTGCTGTGTCGGTACGCTTACCTTGCAGCCCACTCGCTCCAATAGTGCAATGGTGTCGAACGCAACCGAGGGGCGAAACAGGTCGACAAGACAGGTGACATAGAGGGCGACATTAAAGCCCGGCACACTGCTGGTGTTTTTCCGTTCGTTCACTCTGGTATCAGCTTCTCTTTGCATGCACACTATTACAGTTACTATGGGCTTGGGCGCTTGTATTGTATGTCTAAGCGCTGTGTTTGAGTATATCGAATTCGGAGTCGTTGTGCGCCTGCTAATAAAGTAGCAGGCAAACCAATGCGCCGCCCATACAGACCGCGCAAGTAATCAGCCCACGGGTTAACGGATGGGAGCTTTGGCCAAGTTTGACCACTACAGTTTTACGGTTCACTTTAACACCGGCGCGGGCGAGAGGCGCAATGTTCAGGGACAATTGCTCAGTGGAAAACACCGGCAGGAGTTTATCGCCCACATAGACGGCAATGTCATCCAGCAACAAAAAGTTGTTGCGATAATGAACGCGCGCACCGCCGCCGATGTGATAGATGTTGTTATGGTCGACCAGTATTAACCTATCGTCCAAAACCCCGACATGTCCCGGTCTGCTCGTCGCCATCAAGGTGAGAGCTATGGCGGGGCCGCTGAAAAAGATAATGGCTGCTATCACAACATTAATGGGCGCGCCCTGATAGACCAGCGTGCCTATCAGCAATATAGTGATAGTGGCCAGTAGTGCTCCGAATTGTTTGAATGCGACGTTCTTTCTGCTGTCCAGTTCTATCCAGCGAATAGTCTTAATCTTGTCGTCTATTTGCGCTGCGCTGCGCACCTTGTCCTCCTTGTAAACCAGGGCGCGTAGTTGGTGAAAACGACCCAGTGTATAGGTGGCTATTCCCACTAGCGCGAGAAAACCGAGGCAGGCGTACCACAATCGCCGCGATTGGCTCAGCCTGGCTTGTTTGCGGGTGATGTCGTCGGCCAGTGCTTTTGGTGTGAGAGGCAGTTCTGCCTGACCCCGGGCATCAAATCGCGCAATCTCGACCCTTGTGCGTTCGACAACAAGAATTTTGTTAGACCATGCTAGAAGCTGTTGCGGAAAACTTTGTGGCTGCATAACGGCTGTGGACAGATAGTTCCAGCCGGAATCAAAGCGATACAGCGCGCTGCCGTGGGTGTCGGGATTGGCCATCATTACCCACCAACTATCCGCTGACCACAGAAAATCATTCACCTGTGTGTGACCTTGTTTCTGCGCCTGTTGAGGAAGCAGCAGAATGTAGTCCAATTGTTCGCCAAAACCTTTGCTATCGGGTCGGAAAATACGGATAGCTGGGTCTGTTGAGCTGTTCATGTAAAGCAGCCCCTGGTGGAAGATTAGTTTAACTCCACTCGACATGGCCACCGTCTGTTGCGAAATTAAGGAGCCATTTTGCGTGAGCCTGCTCAGTGAGTTTTTCCCTGCGATAGCAACAAAGCTATCTCCCGTGCGTATGTCGGTAATCCAGTCGCTAATCTTTCCCTTGGGAATGTCCGCGGCGAAAGCTTCACATGTAGGAACCTGTAGGTCGCAGCGCAACAGGCGCTGCGCGCTCGAGGCCTCGTCGATAGGTACTGCAGACGAATCTTGGATTAGCAATTTTCCACTGAGATCAAAGCCTAAAAGTGCAGCCCCGGTGCCTATACCCAAATCGGCAAAACGGTATCGCTTGCTGTCCGTGCCTGAGCGGTCCAAGACAAACAGTTCGCTCCCCGCCGCTATAAAGAGCGACGAGCGTTGATTGGCAATGATTTTATCGATGTGAGTTACACCTGCATCGGGCGTTGGGACAAGCGCGTGGCGGGCGCCGAGGATCAACAGGGTGAGTAGGGCGACGACCGAGGCGA
>Ga0308021_10000394_pt1 | contig 20339 bp, 18 predicted proteins | sample Neamet351_FD_201296 | JGI IMG/M metagenome (GOLD analysis project Ga0308021, IMG submission 201296) | Marine microbial communities from water near the shore, Antarctic Ocean - #351 | ecosystem: Environmental > Aquatic > Marine > Unclassified | place: Southern Ocean | collected 2014-10-02
GTGAGAATATCTCGATGTCGTGATTGGCACAAAATTGTTTCAACCACAAGAGAAGTGATGCATCAACAAGGAAGTGAGCGCAATACGTCACACCGCCCCACAGGACTCCAAGACGAGCACTTCTCCAAAGAGCCGTTTGAATTTCAAGGTCATTGTTTACAAATCCATTGACCAATGGTTCGATGAAGTAAAACCCGCACACGATAATCATCGCTCCAGAAATGAGCGACGGCAACAGTTGGCCCAACTCTCGGCTGTAATCTCTAAAGAAAGCAGAAAGGAGGCCGAAAACCATTACGGCAATAGCAACATCTGCGAAACTGAATTTCATCAAAATCGAAACGCCGAGTTCAGGGTCATCGTTGGCCGAAAAGATGAAAATCCAATAAAAGAAGATCAGTATCGTCATCAAAATACCGCTGTAGTAGGCCTTTGCGGAAATCATTTCGAAGATTGCATTGTGGTCTTTTACGTTGAGACGTCGAATCAAGCGATCTGCCAGTTCTCGACGATGTTCACTCGGACCACGTGCATCGAATCGCTCTTCGTCTTGTCCGAATTCTTCTAAAGAACTCTCGATAGTATCACCGGACATACTCATGCTTGACACTCACATCTTATCAAATCTGCCGAACTCGGAGGGTTCATGGGCGATGACTTTGGACCTCTGATTGTTCACCGAAGCCGCATTTCTGAGGGATTACATCGAGATGAAACCAAGTCATGCCATGTGATGGGAATACTCAATGTCACACCGGACTCTTTCCACGAAGAAAGTCGTAAAAATACACTTGAATCTGCTGTCCAAGCAGGTTTACGAATGTGGCAACAGGGAGCAACATGGGTTGATGTTGGAGGTGAGTCAACGCGCCCAAACGCAGACCATGTGTCGGTCGAAGAAGAATTAGAGCGTGTTATTCCCGTCATCGAGGCACTTCGAGCAGCACATTCTGAAAATTTAATTTCAATTGATACCCGTAGACCTCAAGTTGCTCAAGCAGCACTTGATGCTGGAGCAGATTTAATCAATGATGTATCGGGATTACGTGACCCTGAAATGGTCAAAATCGTTCTTGACAGCGGTTGCGGCGTCTGCATCATGCATATGCAAGGCACACCTCAAACGATGCAAACACAACCAACATACGAGGACTGCGCAAAAGAAGTCAGTTCACAATTACTCGAAACTGCACGAGGTTTGGTTGCAGCAGGCCACCCTGCTGAATGTATTGTACTCGACCCTGGTATTGGCTTTGGCAAAACATTTGACCACAACATCGAACTCTTACAACGCCATGAATTATTTCGTGGCACCGAAGGCTTTGCTGTGCTTTGGGGCGTATCTCGTAAGTCGATCATCGGACAACTCACTGGCCATTCAGAACCTTCTCAACGATTGAGTGGAACACTCGCAGTTGCTTCATTAGCGCATTTTGAGCACATTGATATTGTTCGGGTTCATGATGTTCAAGAGCACATTGATGTGTTCAATGTCCTGAATACCATCGACTAAATTTAGAGGCTACCCAATAATCCAGCAGCAGCAAACCAAGCTCCGGCCATACTCCCTAAATTGGAAAGAGAAGTGACCAGCAAAACTCTTCCTGCTTTATTGCTCCAAAAAGTACCTAAACTTTCGAGTTTGAGGAATTGTTGCAAATCTTCAGCGGTTGGTTCTCGCATTTTCAGTTGAACATAACCAGCAAACCAACCTGCTGCAAGGGTGGGATTCAAGGAAGTGATTGGGGAAGCTGCTGCTGCGGTGAGTATCGCCAAAGGATGTCCACGGGCAAGTGCACAGCCAAGTGCTGCAAAGACGGCATTGGCTGCAGTCCAAACTGTAAACATTTCAAGGAGATTGACGCCTTCTCCTTTCACCAAGAAATACACCATTAAACTCATCACAAAGAGAGGGATGAGCCACGGAATACTTTTGGAAAATCTGCTCCGTACTGGAAGGTTTTCGAGTTGCTGCAAGCCCTCTTCATCAGGCATCGTAGCGTTGGTCAAATGTTGTTCAATACCTCTGAGATGACCGGCGCCAACGACCGCTAAAATCTTCTTATCCGATGGTTGAAGAGAAGAGATTTTTCCTGCGAGAAAAGCATCCCTCTCATCGATTAACACGATGCCTGCTCCGGGTGAGAACGTTCGTAATTCTTCCATTAACGACGTCAACAAATCTTGATTTTCGAGCAATTCATTGAGTTCAGGACTTTCATCATCGGCGTCATCTTCTTCATCACCCAATAAAGACCAAAGGATTCTGACCTTTTCTCGAAATCGCATTTTCTTCCAGGCTCGGCGTAAGGTTGTTTGAATATCACGGTCAATGAGAGCAACTTCAAGATCTGCTGCTTCAGCCTCTTGAACCGCCACAAGCAGTTCAGCGCCAGGTTGCTGGCCCTCATCAAGTCCCATCTTTCGTTGTTCAGCAGCCAAGAGCGACTGGAGAAGAACCAGAGGTGCTTTACCTTCTTTGACCACTTTGAGTAACCCTTCTTTGTCAAGACGACGATTGCTGGTGAGCGCTTCGTGTCGTGAAGCGCACAACTCAACTGCAACAATATCTGGCTGGTAGATCTTGATCTGTTCACGAACTGCGTCAACACTTGCCGTTGAAACATGAGCAGTACCAAGGATTCTGAGCATTGGAGAGATATCAAGGATGGGAGTTTCAGCCATCAGACCATCTCACTTTGAAATAATCCTTCCAATTCCAATCCCATTGCTTTTACAGCCTGAATCGAAGCCTCATCGGGGTCTTCCGGCACGGTGGAAAGAAGAACACTGAATGGTATTTGGCCACCGGCTAAGGCTTTGTGACCACCGGATAAACCGCCGCCCCATTTTTCGGAAAAGAGGCGACCGAGGTGAATTGATTCATCGGTCGTACGGGCGGAAAGAATGATTTTACCACGTCGTGGACCAAAGACAATGACTGTGTCAATTCCCTCAGTTGGAAGGAGGAAATCAGCAATTTGAGCCAAAGAGTCTCTGTTCGGCATCGAAGATAATGGAGCAAGAAGTGTCGAACCAAACAAGGAACGAGAACCCAATGCTTCTGCAAACGATTCAAGCGTTTCTTGAGACCGAGGCGGCTCTTCTATAGAACGGAGCAAGTCCTTATCGACGAATGCATTGAGCCATGACAAAGCCCGAATATCAACGGGATTGAAATTACGAGTAAACCCGAGTGTATCCGTTCGTATACCAAAGGCCAGTGCAGTGGCGATACGAGCAGTAATTGGATGGTTCAGGCTCATCAGGATACTTGCAACAAGCGATGATGTCGCTGAAAACTCCGGAAGAACAAGAGATATATCTGCAGCGACTGATTCTTCAAGCGAATGGTGGTCAAGGACGATGTGAGGTACACAATCGTCTGGAAGAATATTATTCGCCCCTGGACGATGGAAATCGACGGTCATAACAACCGCAGCATCTCGAAGAACATCTTGAACTTCCCAGTCAAGAATCAAACGTCGAACTGGAATCTCGAGGAGACGAACCATTGCTCGATTCTGATGATGTTCAATGAGCCCGCCATGGAGTAATTCCGGAACAAGACCCATCTGCTGAACTAAATCATACATCGCCAATCCAGCACCCAACGCATCCGGGTCGGGATTGTCATGACAAAAGATTGCCACTTTCGAATTTGGAGGGATTGATTGCAAATAATGCAACACGACACCAGCACCATCTTTCCGTTCCCAAGAACGGATACGGTCTTGCATGGCTGCAAACGAAACATCATCGACGCTGATCAAATCAACACCGTCACCTTTCAGCGGTAAAGTCGTGAGGATTGGTATATCCGCCCAGCGGTTTTGTAATGCTGCAAGTGGAGCAGCATCTGCTAATGCTTCAGGATTGAGCAAAAGCACTGCCGTCGGTTTATGTGCATCAAGTGGGAGTGAATTAAGCAACGTTGGGCTTGGGAGTGCTATGATCTCGCACCCCTCTAATGGGCCATCGAGAGGAAGGTTAGCTGCCAGCCCAACCAAGATACTTCTGTGCCGTTCGGCACACCATTGGCTCAAGCGTATAGCGAGTTGACCTGAGCCGATGATTAGAAACATAACTTCACCAATCTACTCTTTCTCCTCTTGAGGTTTGAAGGTACGCCTTCGATTCGAGTATGAACGGCTCAAAATTCGATGACGACGTTTTCACGCTCTTCTTCGGTTATTTCGAACAGTGTTCGGCGTTCACAGCCCTTCATATTTGCCACGAACACAGTTGGAATCATTTGAATAGTTTTGTTAAAAGCAGTTGCAGTTGAATTGTAAAATTCTCGACGGTCTGCAATGCTGTTTTCCATTGCTACAAGTTGGTTTTGAATGTTTAGGAAACCAGCATCCGATTTGAGTTCGGGGTATTGCTCTGCAACCATGTTGATTTTAGGGATCATGGCAGAGAGAGTACTTTCTGCTCGAGATACGCCTGCGATGTCTCCATTTCGCAAAGCACCTGCTGCTGCTCCACGGGCTTCGAATAATTTGTCGAAGAATTGGATTTCTTGCTTAGCCATACCTTTTACAATGTTAACCAAGTTTGGAATCATGTCATAGCGTTGCTTCAAGAGAACTGAAATTTGAGCCCAAGAATTGTTGATGTTTTCTTCGAGATTAACCAGACGATTCCACACGGAGAAGAACCAAACTGCAAGGATGAGTAAGAAGAATCCGAGAATTGCGCCACCTATTATTAGCATATCTGCCATGTCGTTACGTGATACCTCTCGGCTTTGAATCCATTGGTCGGGCCACGTAACAAGAGACAAGGTATTGAAGCAAGAACTGTTGCCATTGCTAATACTGCACAGTGAATTCAAGCAAGAGCAGATATTGAGTACATCGGAGGAATCAAAAAAATGATTGAAAATATACTCATTTCTTTGGGAGTCTTTGTTGTTGCCTTTTTGTTCGCACCGATTGGTATGGGTGGAGGGATGCTGTTTGTGCCTTTACTCCATTATGGCCTCGGATGGGAAATCAATGGTGCTCTCTTTGCCGTATCTCTCACTCTAACGGCTGTTGTGAGTTGGGGGAGCGGTCTTGCCCACAGAACAGAAAGGCATTATGATGATTTAGCCCTCAAAATTGGACTGAGAGGGGCGATTCCAGGGGCAGTAATCGGAGTGGGTATTGTGGTCCTCATCGGTGAACAAATAGAAATTGCGTTCAAAGTCTTGAGTCTCATCATGATTTCTTGGGCTATGTACAAAACAGCGATAAAGATGAGATCCGATTTGAAAATGCAAGGGCATTCTGAGGATGAAAGCAATGAAGGAATTCAATCAATACCGTTGCAATTCTGTGCAGGAATTGGAGGTGTTTTGTCAAGTGTCTTGGCGATTGGAGCAGGTGTCATTTATGTTCCAGTGTTGCGAGCATTTGCTCACTTAGAACCACGAAAAGCAATCGGAACAAGTCTTCATTTGATGATGTTTGTGGTACCTGTTGCCATCTTGGCTCATCTTTCGACATTGCCTTCAGAAATGTATTCTCAACTCGGTGAAGAGATTATATTGATCTCTACATTCATGTTCCTTACACTCCTTGGTTCTCGAAGCGGTGCTAAATATGGCATGAAGTATCTTTCAGAACTGCAATTGATGAAGATATTTTTGTTCATCACTCTTCTTGTTGGCTTGAAGTATGTAGCCGACCTCACCAGTTTTTAACCCTCAGGCTCGATGATGAAGTCATCTGATGGCATATTGAAAATTAATTGTGATGTGTCTTCAACAGCAACAATACCACGGATACTGTGTTTTTCTTGGAGTTCAACGGTTGGCTGAGCGAGTTTGACACGTGTATCAGCGAAGGAGAGTAAATGGCCCGAAGTGACATTCCACTCACCCTCTGGTAACCACAATCCGATTGAGCCAAGTTCGGGATGATGAACCACAACAAGGGTATCTTGGTTTTCATCAACCTCAGCCCGCACCACCCGCAAAGTAGCATTTTCTGGAATCAGTTTACTCGAAGGCTGCCATACTGTCCAAGTTTCCTCGAAGGGCTGGTTATGTTCATTGACGCGCTGTTCAATAATCTTCATTTTCTTTGCGTATTCTTCAGTCTCTTCTTCATTTAAGTGATTCAATCCATCCAGTAGACTTCGCAGCCCTTCATGTTGAAGCGAGTCGCTATGAGTCATTGCAGCATTCGCCATCAAGATATGTTCAGCGAGAATCTCAAGTTGTTCTTGAGACCCGATTTGTAACGTGCATTCCATTGCTTCATCGAGGACTTCCAAGGCCAAACCTGGCTGGTCGATGGCCAACAAGGCTTCACCGAGGTTCATCAAGTGGATTGAGGCTCGCGCTTTATCATCCAAAACCAGAGCCTGTGCTCCGAGAATATGCTGTTCGGCAGATGAATTCTCATCGAGTAAGTGCCGTGAAATTCCAGCACATACCAGATAAGGGAGTCGTGGTGCTGAAATCAACCGTGCTTGTTGATCTGCAGTTTCAAATAACCGTGCTGAACGCTTCCATTTCCCCGAAGCAAGAGCAAGAAGTCCCAGTTGATACACAGCATGCATCTCGGCGAAGGAGTCATCGATGAGAGTGGCTGATTGAAGCGCTCGAGACAGATGTAATCGCGCAGTTTCACGTCGCCCTGACATTTTTGCCATTAAGCCCAAAGCAGTTTCTGTACGATACAAATACCCACTGATTGCACTGTTGGCAAGTTCTGCAGAAGATTCATCCAACGGTGCTAAATCAAGCCCGATCGCTTCCAAGACCTCGCTGAGTAAGAGGAGTGTTTCGTCATATACCTCAAGCAGATGCTCGGATGAATTGGTCGAAGTGAGTTGGGAAAGATGTGAATCAAGTGAGAGAATGGGTTTGCAAATATCCGGTAAGGTTCCCAACTGTTTCAAATGATTCGATTTAACCTGTTCACCGGCCAATGTACGTTGAAGAGCCCGTTTAAGATTCACTTCAGAAGAATCAGTTGATGGGGGTTTCTGTGATTGAGGACGGTCTTCGATTAATGAGTCCACCATCCATGTCAATTTCGCCTGAATATCATATTGATGAACACGACTGATTGCATAACGCATCTCAGCAGCTCTCACTCGTCGAGAGAGACTTTTCATTCGACCTTTATCTTTCGAAGGGCTTTGTGCTGAGAGACGTTGAATGAAAGTCGAGGGAGGGCAGGTGGCATAGCCAAGATTTGCTTTTTCGCCCGACGTCGTCATTTTGAAATCATCGGTAACTAAAATCACTTCATGGCCTTCTCGCTGAAGTTGTGATGCGAGTACCATCAAAGAGAGGTCGACATCTTGCGGTGATGCCTTCTCACCGATCATTTGCCCAAGACCTCGGATTTGCCCATCGTCGATGGCTGTTGTAGTTAAGAGGGATTCAAACTCATCCAATACTTTCGGTTTCTTGGACCATTTTTGAAAGCGAACATTTCGAATTTCATCATGAACGCCAGGCGTAACAAAAAGCCTCTGGCCATTTTTCTTGAGAATCTTGGCAGTGTCTTTGACAAAAGTGTCAGGCGCCATCGAACCAAGATGGATGAAGCAATTCGAGTCGATAACCCAAGTCTGTGTCATGGTGCTGCGAGTATGACGAAGGTCATAGGTTTCACTCTGGATTCAAACCAGGAAAGATGCATGTGGCAGGTCGTTTGAATACGCGATGACGGTATCGAGCGACAATCCGATAAGCAATGTCACGGAGTGGTAAAGGAATCAACCAGAGAAGTGGATACCACATTGAATAATACCATTTCATGTAAAGAAGACATCGGAGACCTGCAGCAGAACGCATGTAGGGCTTACCATCACGAATGAGAAAGACGCTATCCGCCTGTTGGAATTTCTCTGGAAAGTTCGAAATAAGTGCCTGGCCTTCTTTACTTTCAAGAGCGAGAAAGCGAAGCGAATTTGCCTGATGGAGACGTGGATTGATAAACACAGCTGTATGTGTGCACAGTCCACAATCACCGTCCATCAAAAGCAGATCTTTAGCTGTCACTTCATCACCTCAATTGGTTCAATATTCCAAGTCCGGACATTGACCCCGGGACTCATGTGGATGTGCTCAGGGTGAAGAGGGCTTTCAATACCAAGGTTGTATGATTCTAAGAGAGTATTTGTCTCTACCTCGACGTGTGCTGCACAATACTTCCAAGGAACATGGTGCGTATATGCACGATGTAATACGCCTTTGTGCGACGTATACAAACTGTAACGTTCAAAGAGGAAATATTCGAGTGAACCTTCAACTGCCTGTTCCATCGGACCAGCACTGTTCGTAGTACCAATCAATGATTCGCCACCTGCCTTGCGTCGAGAAGACCATGAATAATGCTCCTCGGTGTGGACCTTGATTTTGGCTTTTGCATAACGGTATGCAAGACCATAGGAGCGCGGTGCATGAAAACATGTGACTCGACTTTGTGCATCAAGTGTGAGAAACAAAACGCCAGGAACTCCATCTTTCGTAACATATGCCCGGATATTGAATTCTCCAAACGTCGAGATGAAAGGAACCCAAGGCAGGCCTCGTGGACGGACTTTTTCCATGGTGAATGGGATGACGCCAATATAGGCCTCACCATCATAGAGGTCGATTTCAAGACCTTCTGGAATATGTTTTTGCAGCAGTTCAGAATCAACCTTCCAATGCATGAAGGTGAGATGTTTCCAATTCTGATGCAATGTACATTTCCTTTGCGGCATTGGAAATGGTATGTGGCTGCAATCCAGATTATGATTTGCTGCCATGGTGGTTGCAACAGCGGAATGGTCTTGAATTATCCTCTTAGAGTTCTACAGAAGCATCCGAGTCAACGCTAAATGTTATTTCGCCAAGATCTTTTTGTTGCCAGGTTGCAAGAAGGCCGAATAAGAAACCAAGTGGGGCCATCATTGTGCAGAGAACAAGAATTGGTGTAGACACATACATTGGCCGGTCAGCAGCGAGCATACGCAACCACACATACCGTCCAACAAACACATCGAAAGCAAGCATGTGTAGCCAAGCAAGTGCAATTACTTCTTCACTCTCAAACAATTCGACAACAAGTTCTGGGGTTGGCATTTGTGTGAGAAAGGTATACAGAACCTCAGGAGCATTTGGAAGTGCGAGAAGCGTGTATGGAATCAACAGTGGAAAAATCGACCAGCGAATATCCCCAACATATTTCTTGGTGAGTTCATGCTTTGGCATGAACCACATCAGACTCCAAATTGGAAGAATAAGTATCGAGGAAATCCAAAATGTGGCTATTGCAAGTGAGTTCATAGAAAACGAATTCGTTCGAATTGCTTATAGAAGCATGTTTTTCACACCGAACACCAACAGCATTCAGTAAAAGAGTCCTTCATTCAGCCTCTCTTTGAGTGGCTGTGAACTTCTCAGCATCGTGCTTAAGGAACGGCGTATAGAATGCAGGAAGTAAAATCAAACTGGACAGCAGCGCTAAGGTGATCGCCACAACAAACGCTTGACCAAACAGGCGAAGTGGAAGTAATGCTGACAAATTAAGCACAGAGAAACCACCTGCGGTTGTAAGCGCAGCGGCAAACATTGCTCGTCCAGTGGTTGCCGAAGCATTGGTCACCCAGACTTCTTGCGAAGCAAAGGGGTTATGTTCGACTTCTTCTTCGAGACGCACTGAAAAGTGAACGGCATAATCAACACCTAAACCAAGAGACAGAGCGCCAATCGTAACGGTCTGTGCATTGATTTGATAACCGGTGAAACCCATGATACCATACACCCAACCAACAACCATCATCAATGGAATCCAGGAGACAAATCCTCTTGCTAATCCTTGCTTGAAATTCTTTTGTCGAGTTGTATGAATCGCAACAAGCATTGCCAAAATGACAAACGCCACGACCGAAGTCGAGAGGACTGCTGATTCTGCAACATCCGATGTTGTTTGGGCAACGATGAGACTGCGACCACCTATGCGAAGATTTGCATCACCTTCTAACGAGTCTTCTGTATCATCTAAAGCGAGCGATAATCGTTCATAGAGGTCAATCGTTGCTTGCCAGTCCAAAGTTTCAGCCTGGAACGAAAGAACAGTTTGTTGACCATCCGATGACAAGACTGCAGAGGTGAGCTGGCGACCAGTCTGGTTTTGGAGTAGATAATCAGAAAGGGCTTGATACGTGGCTGGTTCAGACGCATCCAACGCTTCCATCATGGAATTGAGTCCAGTATCGCGCACTTGTGCTTGGGCAAGTAAACTCCACAGACCGTTTGGAGCGCCGCTGACGTCCTCACTTTGCAGCAACATGGCTTCGGATGCATCCCATGCTTGCCGACCTTGGTGCGAAATTACATCGACATCAATCACCAGATACAACGGTGAGCGGCTGCTCTGAAAATCATCCGAAAGCATCAGGAAATCAGCAACAACAGGGATTTCTTCATCGAATTGGTCACGTTGGTCAAAACCAACTTCGAGTTGTTGGAAACCGAAATACATCGGCGTCAACAACAGTATGGCGATGACACCGACCTTCATCGGTTGAGTCGACAAGCGTCCGATAGCGAGTGAAACTCGACCGATGGTGACGTTGCTGGCCTTCGAGAGTGAAAGGCGCTTTGGAGGGAACATCAGCATCAAGGCAGGTAAAGCAGTGATGCTCAGTAAGTAAACGACAAACAAACCGATCGCAATCACAGTTCCAAAGACTTGTAGGAAAGAGAGTGCAGAAAATCGGAATGAGAGAAAACCAACCATATCAGTAAAAATAGCGATGACAAGGGCAATCGAAGTCAATACCGTACCTCTGCGCACTGCAATCTTACGCGCCTCATACGAAAAGTCCTTCAATGTCTCTCGCTCTATAGAATCTTCATTGTTGAGATTATGCATCTCTTCACGTATCCTTAGTACGACGTGTAAGCCATAATCAACACCGATTGCGAGTAATAATACGGGTATTGAGTTCATGGCGGCGTTGAACACCATGTTCACACCCATGAACTGTAACCAGCCTGCAACACCATAGGTCGCTACAATAGAGATGATCGTCAGAAAAGTCACGTAGGCTGTATCACGGATACTTCTGAAATTCAACCAAAGGATTCCTGCCAAAAGGAGCATTGCTGCGCTGGTGAGCATTCCTATTTCTTTTCCGAGGTTACCGTTTGCATCAAGGGCAAACTGTGAGAAGGAAAACGTTCGAAGGTCTTCATTTCCAGTCGATACCGTCATGTTTGACAGCATTGATACCGACCAAGCACCAATGTCAACCTGGACCTCATCAAGGACTTCATAGCCATAATCTGAAGGTTCGGTACTGATCACTAACGTCGTGAGAATCGGGCCTGAAAGGTTCCAAGGGTCTTCACGGTTTTGAACCGGCATACAACTGAGAACAGCGCCTCGGTAGTCAATATTCTGGAGAACTGTAAGCGGCATCAACTGTCCATTTAACGGACCAGTTACTGCCATGATTTGTCCAGTCTCATTCGCATCTCGGTCTGCTGTGAGTCCACCGATCTGCCCAAGAAGGGCACCTAATTGAGAAGAAAGGTTCTGACCTGAATCCATTCGAGACAACCATTCACTTGGATTGTCCGGAGACCATGCCCGCAGTTGTTCCGGTGTCAACGAAGTCGGTTCTGGGACAAAGGAGGCGGCTTCAGTGACGTTGTTTAAGGCCGCTTGCAATTGAGTAGAATGAGCAGATTCGACATCGGAAAGAGCATTTTGAACTTGAAGGATCCATTCTGCCTGTGCATCATCCTGCCAAAGTTGCCATTGTAAGGCATACCCTGCCATGCCGCTGTTGGCCTGTGTTCCAAACAAGGGGTAATGGTACGGTTGGAAATCAGCATTTTCGAGCATTGATGCTTCAATTTCTGCGAGTTCAAGCCATGTGGTATTGAGTAACAAATCTCCTTGCTCGACATCTTTGATGGTTCGAACAAAGTCAACTGAAGCTTGGTACTCGGATTCGAGTTGGTTGAGTAAGTCAACGTTTTCATCATCAGGGAAAAAGCCATCTTCACTGTTGTCGAATTGAAGATGCATAGCCCCCGATGAAAAGCATACGACAATGACCATCACAACGGCAAATGCCCGCTTCGGATGTTCAACACTCGATTGGCTCATCCATGTAAAGGGGTTTTTCATGGTTCGAGGTCGGCCACTTCGGTTTATATATCAGTGTTTGAAGATGAATCAAACATTGGCTTTCTACTCTAATCTGATCACAGGGATTCGATGACCATGGCAATACCTTGGCCACCACCAATACAAGCAGTAGCTACACCATAGCGTCCACCACAGCGCTTTAATTCGTAGGCCAGCGTGAGGGCCAAACGGGTTCCAGTTGCAGCCAATGGATGGCCGAGACCTACTGCACCGCCGTTGACGTTTACTTTCTCAACATCGATTTCAAGATCTTTGATGCAAGCAACTGCTTGACCAGCAAAAGCCTCGTTGATTTCCCAACGGTCAATATCATCGGTGGTTAACCCTGCCTTCTCCAGTGCTTTACGTGAGGATGGGACAGGTCCATAGGCCATAATCGCAGGTTCAAGCCCTACGATACCCCAGGAGACGATACGTGCAAGTGGTTCATCACCATCGGCTTTTGCTTGAGAAGCGGATTTGATGACAACTGCTGCTGCACCATCAACCACACCTGAAGCATTTCCTGCGGTTACAAAGGAATCTGGTCCGAACGCAGTCGGAAGTTTAGCCAATGATTCTGCAGTTGTATTTTTCACCACGTGGTCTTCATCTTTGTGAGTGACAATTGTATCTCCTCGACGACCTTTGATGGTCACTGGAACGATTTCTTGTTCGAACACATCGTTTTCAATCGAGGCGGTCGTGAGCGCATGTGAGCGAGCAGCATATGCATCAATTTCTTCCCGAGTAACACCTTTTCGGTTACAAATTTCATCTGAAGTTTGAGCCATAAACAAGCCACACGTCATGTCTTGAAGATTCGTCATCATGTAATCTTCGACTTTAGGTGAACGGCCCAGTTTCCAACCTTCACGTCCACCACGCATGACATGGGGCGCTTGACTGAGGTTTTCCATACCGCCTGAAACGACGGTCGATGCTTCTCCAAGCATGATCATTTGAGCTCCAGTGATAATTGATTGTATACCGGACCCGCAAATCCGAGAGAGGGTGAGCATTGGCACTTCTTGAGGGATTCCACCTTTGAGTCCTGCATGGCGTGAACCAAAAATCGATTGAGAACACGTTTGTAAAGCATAGCCCATGACGACATGGTCGACCGATGAAGGGTCTGTACCTGTCTTTTCAAGTGCACCTTTAATCGCCAAACCGCCAAGGTCTTGAGCCGTCATTGACTTCAATAATCCACCTTGCTTACCATCGCCACGCTTTCCGCCAACCCATTCACAAAATGGTGTTCTTGCTCCGCCAACAATGACTACATCATCTGCCATGATACTTCGAAAGCGTATCGACTGATAACTTCATACTATTACGAGGATGATAAACACAGTGAGATAGAATACCGGCAGATAGAGCATTTCCATCAGCGAGTAGGCATAGGCAAGGATACTGTATTCAGTGCCTTGAATCATAACGAGTTCTTGACCAGGTGGATCGACATCTCCAATGACTTTGAGAAGTGTTTGACCCAGGGTACCATCAAGTTTTTCTTCATCGAGTTCTTCTTGAGTACGGGTGGCTACTTCCCCATGGATATACACCGGATCTCCCAGCCTTAATCCATAAAGTGTCCACCGTACCGTACCGATATTCCACACATTGAGTGGGACTTGATATTGAATTCGATTAAACATCGAAGGTTCAACACGTATTCCACCGCTACCATCGTGAAGAATGAAAGGTACACCTCCGCTCTGTCGAGCAGTTTCATGTGAGTGTGATTTAACAAGATTGAATAAATGATGGTATACTAAATCCAAAACTGAATAAATCTTAAAACCAATATACAGAAGAAAGTTATCTTGACTTCGCCTGCTAATGTTCCACTTGGAAGAAGTCGGGGCGTCACCCTTTGCCGGGAAATCTTCACGCACCCATTCGTAACAAACAAGATTTTCACATGACATTGAAGGGTTATCATCGACAAAGATTTTCAGAGCGCCATGTGGACCCGGCCGAGCTTGCCCAACCAATTCCGCCTCCCCAACTGGGACTGAGCGGACGAGTGAAGTTTGCATGTCGACCATTTGCATGTTGGTGAGTGATTTCGATAACGATGTGAGAAAGAAGATGGCGAAATACAACAAAGAGAGTAATAGAATACTACCAAAAAAAAACCCTATGACTGGACTCGATGTGAATTCGATTAAGAATCCAAAGAGAGAGACGAATGTATCCAAATGATATTTCAACACGGATACAGCACCCCAATACTGGAGCATAAAGAGGGCGAGGGTGAAATACACAGCACGGAGCGTGAAAAGTGGTGGCCTTGGCGCACCAACCATGAATGGATGTTCAAAAAGCAATGAACCCTCTGGGTCTTCAACGTAAGGTTCCCTCCAGTTCCAAACGTATTTACTCGGTGTTGGGAAATGCCATTTACCTGCATTATTTTTCAATCCATCCAAACTTTCCGGAAGCCAGAACTTTTCAAAGCTGTAGCCTCGTTCTTCTGCATAGGCATGGAGATATTTGTCGTCCTTTGCCTTTTCTTTGAACTCTTCAAGCTGTTGAGCAAAGGGATGAGGCGTGTTTGAGATCAGCAGAACAAGACCCACCAAGGCCCAAAATGGACTGAAAGCGAATCCAAAAATGTAGAGCAGTGCGCCAAGAGCCCAGCCAATCCACATCTCCTGTGTATAAGGGAGAGAAACGACGAAAAATCCGCCGTCTAATTCTGGCGCCTTGCCATCCATACAGAACGCTTTTCAATGTAGGTATTGAACTCTGTGGATGTTTCAAATGAGCGCAAACATACCGAGTCCACAAAGGACACAGACGATTGGCATAATCAGTAATTCAGCAGATGAGCGGATTTTACCGAGGTTTGCCAGTTCAGTTCCACGTTGAATATTTGCTTTCATACCGGGACTGTCTTCCCCGTGAACCGAAATAGTGGTGTGGCCGATAGTGCCATCCAAACCTTCGTTCGTGATCTCGTCTCTTGCTCGAGGTTTGACCATTCCCAACAAATAGACTGGGTTGCCAATGCGAAGGGCAAAGGCTGTCCAGCGGTGCTTTCTGACATCGCCGCTACTGAAGAGACGAGCAGCGAATTCGGTTTTGAAATGGTCGCGTAATGTATCAGCATGGTTGGAAGTCCATTGCTTGACGAAATTCGCAAGTTCTTTTCTCTTGAAAGTCCCTGATTCAACTCGAATCCCTCCTGTGCCATCATGAAGCATGAAGGGGACACCGCCTTCGTCCCCTCGAACATTTTGCCAATTACAGACTTCTTTGGTTGTCGTATTCCCTTCGGAATCAGTGGAAGTTTCTTGACGACAAACATAGACTTCGTAGAGCCACTTAAAGTCGACACATCCTGGAATCATACGTTGCTGATTTCCGTCGACAACGACATTGATCCATTTTTCAGCAGCTGGACGAACTTGTCCAACGAGTTCTGCTGAACCGACTGCAACTGAGCGAACTAAAGAGGTGGGAGTATCGATCATTTGTTGCTGTCTTTTGTGTTGGAGGAATCCAATAATCAACCAAATAACACCGATAATACTCATGATGAGGGGGGTGTATTTCATTACTGCATCTTCGGCCAAAATGTCTCCATTCTCAATCGATGTCTTTTCCTCAAGAAGCAGCATTCCAAGCGAGACTGCAAGAAATATGATGAACAAAACCATGCTGATTCCAAAGGTCGCAAATGTTGCAGGAAGAGGAGTTCCAACTTTCGTTGGGTGTTCTGCAAGTGGAGTACCATCACCGTCTGGTGCATATCGGTCATCTTGGTTCCAAGTTGAAGGCCCTGGTGCTGGAAGAATCCAATCATTTGGGTCATTGGTTGGACTATAGGATGAACGGCCAAAGAACCAAGATTCAACCTCATGGCCGTTTTTGAGAGCAGCCTCTTCTAAATCATCGGGCTGTGGTGCATTCTTACGAATATTATGCAAGTCGGTCTCAAGTGATGCTGGAGAGAGTAGTGCAATCAATAAGAATCCAAAAGCCGCAATAAGCCCTCCTCCAGTCATGAAAGTTACAAGCCCTCCGATAATCATCAATAGTCCAATGACCCAAGCAACCCAACTGAGCCAGTGATAGGGTACTGTAAATTGGAAAAATCCACGGTCAAGGTTAACACCTTCGAGTGACATAGTTCGACCACCGTGCTGGAGTGTAAAACCGTTTGCTGTATAGTCTTCATCTTCTTAGGACTAAACTGCAGCAAGAACGCCGATTACCTTGACAAGAATTCGTTTGTCTCGACATCCATCGAATTCAGCATAATGGATCTGTTCCCATGTGCCCAGATGGAGAGTTCCATCCCGAACTGGCATCGTGACCTGTTGGCCGAGCAATTGGCGTTTCAGATGTGCATCGCCGTTATCTTCTCCAGTTCGGTGATGCTGATACTCCTCCCCTTCACGTCCATCCTTCCCATGAAATGGAGCAATCTTTTCGAGCCATTTCATGATGTCATGGTGCAAACCTTGCTCCAGGTCGTTGACGTAACATGAGGCGGTAATATGCATCGGATTGACCAGAACAAGCCCATCGTGAATGCCACTTTCTGCCACAACGCGTTCAACATCTTGGGTAATACAACGGATTTCATACCGTTCATCGGTATTGATCCATAATTCTTCGACATACGTTGCTGCTTGACCGGTGATGAGTTTGCCCATGCACCACTCAAGAGTCGGCAGTTGTTGATTATTTCAGTGTGCTAAACAAAGATGAATCATCAAGACCTTGAGCAGAAGTCATCAGAGGAATAGCGACCAGCAGTCCACATATCACTGAACAAATACCCTCAAACACCGCTACGATGGTAAAGGCCGCTGAATTGCTTTCTAAAAGTTCACCTAATCCTCCATCGCCACCGAGCAGCACCCCAAGGATACCGAGGGCAAATGAGACCACAATACCGATTAAGACCAGATGAATGCCTCTTCGCTGGTATTGGGTCATCCAATAACCACCCAGGAGATATACCAAACCAATCAGAACTCCATTGATGAGGTTGACAATGAGAACAGAAACAGGGATAGTAAGGATTTCGCCTGTCGCTGGATCGGTCATTGGGATGAAATTCGCGAATGAACCAAGAAGTGAAAGCACACCCCAGATGATGACAAAAATACCGAGTACTTTTGGAGCAGAGGATTGTGGTTGTAAGTACATGATCTGTTGACCCATTTGTGCATTCATTTGAACCGGCAAGCCAACGATAATGGGTGCAGGAGTTGCCATCTGTGAAGGGGAATCGATTACTATGGATTCCGGAGGTTGGCTATGGTAGTGGTTATGGATTGTTGCTCCAGTGTGAACATCGCCTCCAATGGCGCTGTCTTGAATCGAAACATCACGTTCGTCATTGTTCACGGGTTCGCCATCGTCCCAAGGGTTCGGTTGCATGAAAAAATGATTCTCACACTCTCATATCAATCCTTCTTCATAACGCTCATCACGCATGGTGGTGTTGAAGAGGGAGGACCACTTGGCAAGAGCAAAGGAGGGATGGAATGGCAGATATTTTGCTGGTCTACAAAAAAAACTTCGAGGCAGTGCATGATGTAAGCCTTGGTTTAGTGACCAAAGCACTGGAGGAATCAAGTCAACGTCGAGGAGGCTTACGAATTGAGGTTCGTGCTCGTGAACAAGTACGTCGTGCTGACTTCATTGGACGTGATTTGGTACTCGTTCTTGGTGGAGATGGAACGCTGACGAGTATTTCTCATAACATCGATGCAACAACTCCGGTGATGGGGATTAATTCTCATCCAAGAACTGAAGACCCTTTAGGGAGTTTCGGGTTTTACATGGGGTCAAACCTCGATACATTTGCAGAAGACCTCGAAACTGCACTCAATGGTGATGCAATTGTCAACGAGCTTCCTCGACTTCAAGCGATTATTGACACGACTTCTGGAAACAGATTCACAACGGACCCTGCGATGAATGATTTATTGATTGCCAACACACATCAATACGCACCAAGCAAATACCATCTGCGCCGTGGAGAAAATAAATGCCTGCAACAAAGCAGTGGTTTACTCTTTTCAACATGGCTCGGCCAAGGTGCCTGGCTAAGTAATGCTGCAGGCAAAGGTGATCTTGAACAGTTGCTTCAACGGGTCAAAGATGAACAAAAGTCGACACACTATTTCGTACTCTCGCGTGATATCGCTCCAGCAGAACGTGAAGGAATGCCATGGTCATGGATGGATTGGACTGATGAATCGACTACAATCACATCTGATATGCATCGAGGATACGTCGTTCCAGATGGCTGGGATGAAGTCCATTTCAACAGAGGAGCGACGATTACGGTCAACACAGAAGCACCACTGCTCCGGCTACTGACCTTCCGAAGGTCAATCACTGTGCAACACGATGAACGGTCTGCTTGAGAAGAGTTCAGTGGAATTTGAATCTAAAAAAGATTCCAGCCCACAAATATTCCAAAAGGAACACAAAGTAGAGAGATAATATTCACCAGTAATGCGGTGGAAACCGTATCCGAGTCAGGATGCCCAGGTTGTTTTTTACCAATGTTAATGTTCATGGCTAAGAGAAGTACTCCCAGTAAACTAATGGCTCCGGAAATCATAACCAAAAATGGAATAAAAGCAGAACTCAAACCACAAACGATGCCATTAAAAATCCACCAATCGGCACCAATCTCTTTGTATTCAAGCCTTTGAATTGTTGGCATTGGTGCTTGAGGTGTTTGCTCATACACAACAACCGCTGGAAGTGCAGCCGGTTGAGGTGATGGAGGGAGATGATAGTGATTATGAATGACATTACCAGTGTGAAGGTCTCGAGCTACAACACTGTCTTCAAGACGAGGAGGAGTTGTAGAGACAGGTAAATCCATATTTAAACCTCAGATTGTATCGAGATGGAAATCAATATTATGAAAAATAGAGAATAACTAAGAAAGCTGATGCGAAAACAGCAATCACATTCAAAACAAGAGCAGGAACAATTTTCCCTGATTCAGGGTGATTATTCGATTTAGACAGATGAAGGTGAGGCAGCATAGAGAGGACCCCCACAACACTCACGATACCGCAACACATATTCAGTGCCGGAACAAATGAGAAGAAAATCGAGAGGGCACCGAAAACAATCCAATCAACGGTGTGAAGTTTCTTGATGGGGATAAAGTAAGCACCAGGGGCATTCATCATCTGAGGTTGCGGCTGCGGTTGTTGAATCACGATCGTTTGAGGAGGTGCTGGAGTTTGAGGAGTCGGAGCGAGGTGATAGTGATTATGAATGACGTTACCAGTGTGCATATCTCGCCCAACAACACTGTCCTGAATGGTAGGAGGTGTGTTTTGGTCTGGTTGCATGATACGTCCCCGATTGCGGGAACCGGTTACGATAAATAATGCTATGGCACCGGTGTAAAAAGTAAAGTGCTATAGACGTAAAAAAAGGGTGGAGACTGGAGTTCGACAAAGAACTCCAGCCTCCGGTTTTCTTAGGAGGTGATCCATCTGCAGGTTCCCCTACAGATACCTTGTTACGACTTAACCCTCCTTGTCGAAGGCAGGCTCGAATACGCCATAAAGCGCAGCCTCACCCACCCCCAACTAAGATGGTTTGACGGGCGGTGTGTGCAAGGAGCAGGGGCATATTCACCGTGCTATATTGAAACACGATTACTACGGAATCCAGCTTCACGAGGGCGAGTTACAGCCCTCGATCCGAACTATGAACGGGTTTCGGGTTAGCTCGGCCTCTCGGCCTGGCTTCCCATTGTCCCGTCCTTTGTAGCGCGCGTGTAGCCCAGGACATTCGGGGCATACTGACCTGTCGTTGCCCTCGCCTTCCTCTGGTTTAACACCAGCGGTCTCCCTATAGTGCGCCGCCTCCGGAGAGACGGGTAGCAAATAGAGATGAGGGTCTCGTTCGTTATCTGACTTAACAGAACGCTTTACAGTACGAACTGACGACGGCCATGCACCACCTCTCTGAAAATCCGACAAGCTCATTACGCTGGTCTTCATATAACAGTCGGCCCTGGTGAGTTTTCCGGCGTTGAATCCAATTAAACCGCACGCTCCTCCCGTTGCAGTGCTCCCCCGCCAATTCCTTTAAGTTTCAGCCTTGCGACCGTACTCCCCAGGCAGTGAACTTAACATCTTCACTCCGGCACCGGGGGCCCATTGCGGACTCCCGACACCAAGTTCACAG
>Ga0308021_10000395_pt1 | contig 20338 bp, 16 predicted proteins | sample Neamet351_FD_201296 | JGI IMG/M metagenome (GOLD analysis project Ga0308021, IMG submission 201296) | Marine microbial communities from water near the shore, Antarctic Ocean - #351 | ecosystem: Environmental > Aquatic > Marine > Unclassified | place: Southern Ocean | collected 2014-10-02
TGAGCCCTGTGATTTCTTGCAGAATTGACGCATCTGATGCGAGGCTAACACCGTCGACACTGACCGTGAAAAAGGCCATATTTTCAGAGGTTAATTGAGCAACCGACCCTTGCGCTTGACATGTTAAAGCACCGTAAATAATAAAAACAGATAATAGGATGAATTTTTGCATGTGCAAATATAATTATATTTAATAAACTGATGAGCACGCAAGGCGTGATTTCTTGGTGAGGGTAAACCCACTTATAAACAAAATGTAAGCACAAGGACAGGCACAGTGGAAAAACAAAACCCCGCTATCTCAATGATAACAAGGTTTTAATAAAATTCAGTTGTAGCCCGTAGGGATTAATTCATGATCCCGGGTGGGGAGCGTTACAACTTCGCAAAAACACACGCCATCCTTTTGGATGGCTGTTAATTTTGTGCCCCATCCTCCCCTCATTCAAACAAGCTTGAGTCGGGATTGTTGGGGCACAAAAAAACCACGCGGTTGCGTGGTTGATTTTGCTTGTTGTAGCCCGTAGGGGGCTACACACACCTCAGTAAATACAGGCATTACAGACGGTTACCAACATTTGTTGTTCCCATTGTTGTGCCGAAAGTAGTTCCCTCATTTTTCTAAACGTGTAAAAACCCAACTACGTTTTGCACAGTTTCCTCACATATCACTGAGATACAGAGGGAATAAAAGCAAAAATCCCTGCATCCAAAGGAGTGCAGAGAATCACTTTAGTAGCCCCGGCAGGAATCGAACCTGCATCTAAACTTTAGGAAAGTCCTATTCTATCCATTGAACTACGGGGCCAAAAAAACGCCACCGAGAGATTTCTCAGCGGCGTCTCTGTCAGTGCGCCTGGTAGGATTTGAACCTACGACCAATGGATTATGAGTCCACTGCTCTAACCACTGAGCTACAAGCGCAAATCGAAACGCAAAAGTACTGCTTAATCTACAAGAACTTCAAACTCAAGCTGACGTTTTGCAAGGTTTGCTGAAACTACTCTCACCGTAACCTCATCTCCAAGGGCGATTAGCTTTCCTGACCGCATGCCTTCAAAGCCGATTCGCTCGTCATCGTAGACCCAATGGTCGTTCGGGAGCGCGTCCTTGGGAACGAAGCCTTCACATTTATTTTCCTGAATCTCCACGAAAAGTCCGCGTGGGATAGCTCCGGCGACAAGACCTTTATACGTTTCACCTATGCGGGTCATTAAATACTCCACCTGCTTGTACTTAATACTGGCGCGTTCAGCCTCTGAGGAACGCTTTTCCATGATACCGCTGTGCTGACAACGAGAGTCGAGTTCGTTTTGGTCTGCATCCTTACCTCCATCAAGGTAATGCTGTAACAATCGGTGCACAATTACATCGGGATAGCGGCGGATGGGAGACGTGAAATGAGTGTAATATGGGAAAGACAGGCCGTAGTGACCTATGTTCGTGCTCGAATATTCAGCCTTCGCCATAGACCTAATCGCCATGGTCTTTACCGTCCCCTCCTCAGGAGTGCCAGCAGTAGCTTTTAATAGATCTCGGATGAGAGCCTCAGCATTGCCTTTTTGGGGTTTAGGCATTTCATGGCCAAACCTCCTCACAAATACCCGAAGCGCTTGAAGCTTCTCCGGATTGGGATTGTCGTGCACTCTATAGATACTCGTCCTCGTAGGCTTTTTCTTCTCGGGGTGGACTTTAGCAAGGAAGCGGGCAACTCGAACATTGGCGAGCAGCATGAAATCTTCTATGAGCTTGTTCGATTCCCTCATCCTTTTAATGACCACACGTAATGGCTTTCCGGACTCATCGAGTTCGAACCTCACCTCCTCTGTATTGAAGTCTATGCCTCCATTCTCGAAGCGTCTTTCGCGAAGTTTTGTGGCGAGTTTAAACATCAAAGCGAGCTCGTCGGCGAGATCTCCCTCCCCTGTTTCGAGCCTTACTTGTGCGTCTTCGTATGCAAATCTTCTGTCTGAGTGAATGACTGTCCTCCCAAACCACTCATTGATTACGTTCGCGTCTTCGTCCATTTCGAAGACGGAGCTAAAGGCAAACTTATCTTCGTTAGGACGAAGTGAGCACAAGTCGTTAGAAAGCACTTCTGGAAGCATCGGAATCGTTCTGTCAACCAGATAAACGGAGGTAGCACGACCAATTGCCTCAGTATCGATGGCGCTTCCAGGTTTTACGTAATACGACACGTCTGCGATATGAATTCCTACTTCATAATTTCCGTTTTTCAACTTCTTCAAACTTAAAGCATCGTCGAAATCCTTTGCATCCGCAGGGTCTATGGTCATCGTGAGGACGTCACGCATATCACGACGTTTCGCTATTTCCTTTTTATCAAGACCTGCTTTGCTCTCCGCGCTCGGGGTGAACTGCATAGCCTCTTGTTCGACTTCCGGCGGAAACTCAAGTGGCAATCCATACTCCGCTAAAATGGCATGCATTTCAACATCATTGTCACCTTCCTGACCCAATACTTTAACGACGTGACCGAGAGGAGCATCGTCATGCGAATCCCAAGATTTAAGTTCCAGAAGGACCTTGTCGCCTTGAATAGCTCCATTCAGTGAGCGACCTGGGATAAAAAAGTTTGTGTGGAGTCTTGTGTCTGAAGGGTGACCGAATGCATAGTCTTTCACTTGTTCAATGGTAACCACATATACCTTGCGCATACGTTGTACTACTTTCGAAACATAGGGAATTGCTTTACTGCGATCTTTCGCCCAATCTACTTCTACTGTATCTCCCCAAAACGAATTCCCTGTAGAACCCTTAGATAGTTTTATCTCAGAGCCATCTTCTTGCATGACAAACCCTCTTCCGAAGCGCGTAATTTGAATTACTCCTGAAGTGGGTTGAACTTCTTCCGCCATCAGTAAATATTTTCCACGCCCTGTATCTTCAAGCTTGCCTTTCGTTGCTAAATCACTCAACAACTCCATAATGAGCTTCTTGACATCGTGATTGAGCACCCCCATAGCAGATGATACCTGCTTGTGGTTTAATTGTTTATCCGGTCTTCTTCGGAAGACTTCTAAAATTGTTCTGCGTAAATCTTTTGGTGAATTCGAACTCGAAACTCCATGTTGACCTCTTTGGCCTTTGCTACCCCTATCTGATTTATTTCCTTTAGGCCAGCTTCCACTTTTTTTCCTTCCCATATATAACACAAATATGAGGTAAAATATTCAAATGAGCATGACTACATCATTATTAGAATGTTAGGTGCGAGTTAAACATTCAATTAACGACCTTTGCACAATATGGGATCACACAAAATAAAGAGGTTTGTTGCGGACACGTGGAAAGACTATGAGTTGATCGATTCTGGTGAAGGCGGAAAGCTCGAAAAATTCGGAGGTTTGGTACTAGATAGACCCGAAGCTAGCGCGGTTTGGGATAGGGGACAAACCTTTAAAGAATGGGATAAAGCTCATGCTAGTTTTGAATCAACAAGCAAGGCTGCGGGTTATTGGAAACAACATGGGAAGGTTCCAGATCGCTGGAATTTAGAATATCAATCTAAAAACCACCCTTCCCTAAGGCTCAAGTTTAAACTCGAAACGACACGGTTTAAACATATAGGTGTGTTTCCCGAACAAGCTTCTAATTGGGAGTATATCGCAGGGAAAGTCAAAAAGGGAGACAAACTCCTAAATCTCTTTGCATACACAGGAGGAGCTAGCCTAGCTGCGAAAAGTGCGGGAGCCGATGTTACCCATGTCGATGCAATAAGGCAGGTAATCGATTGGACAAGAGAGAATATGGAGCTTAGTGGCTTAACTGGAATTCGGTGGGTCGTGGAGGATGCTCTTAAATTTCTTCGACGTGAAGTGAAAAGGGGGAATAAGTATACAGGGGTGGTGCTCGACCCACCAACTTGGGGTTTAGGTCCAAAAAATGAAAAGTGGAAACTTGAGCAGAGTTTGGTAGAAATTGTTGAACTCGTTTCTCAGGTGGTAGCTCCGGACGGCTTTATTGTCATGAACACCTACTCAGGACTTCCTCCCTCTACTCTTGAGACACTTTGGCGTAAGGTTTTACCAAATGCATCCACCGAATGCGGAGAGCTGTGTTTGCAGGCGAATGATGGACATTTGCTTTCCACGGGTTCTCTTATTCGCATCGAGCTATAGCAAAATTATTTAATATGTCAGACACCGAAAGTTACGAGAAGGCAAAAAAAGTCCTTCTAGGTTTAAGACTTGCTACGGATGATAAATGGGCAAAACTTTGCGAAAACAACATTAACTCCATTCTCAATGATCACGCATGGTGCGAGCAGAAAGCTGCTTCTAATGCCATCAGTGTAATCACGAAGTTCCCGATGCACACGGACTTGGTAGAAGCTCTGACTAAGATCGCAATTGAAGAACTTGAACATTTCGAGATGGTACTCGAAAAAATGAAGGAAAGGGGCGTGAAACTCCAATACGAATGCAAGGACAATTACGTGGGAGAGCTCTATAAGTATATGTTGAGCGAAGGCGGTTCAAAAGAAAATCAGCTCGTGAGCAGGATGCTTTTTTCTGCAATGATAGAAGCACGAAGTTGCGAGCGTTTTCGTCTGTTGGCAGAAAAACTTACCGATCCTGATCTCGTTAAATTTTACAGAGAGTTAATGATTTCTGAAGCCCACCATTACACGACTTTTCTGAAATTTGCAAGAAAGTATGGAGGCAACATCGACGTCGATGCCCGGTGGCAGAAATTTCTTGATTTCGAAGGAGAAGTGATAAAACGATATGGGATTGTAGAAACCATGCACGGTTAATCCACCCTCTTTTATCCCCCCACAGTCCATCTTAATCCAGCATAAGACATTCGGCCCATAATCGGACCGTAAACAAGGCTGGCATCAAAATTCTCAAGGTCAAGAACACCGTCATTCACGCCCGCAATAGGAGACATCTGCTTGACATTTGTAATGTTCTCTACACCTATATAAAGCTCTACGTTTCCAGGCAACATTTGAGTGAATTGAATATTCACCTGTGTAAAGGCAGGCGATACACTTAAATGCTCACTCGCCACCCCTCCTGGAACAGGAAGCGCTTGAGGCCCCACCCATTGGACCGTGGCATCAATTCTGGTTTGTTTGCCTTCTTTTGACGCTTTAGTTGCATAACTCCATTGGGTAAAAGCTCTGTGCTTAGAAACAAATGGATCTTGTTGCATTTCAAAACCATAGCCTGCATCATAATCACCAGAAGCATAGCCCGTAACCGCATCAACCCATCGATAAGCAGCTCTTACGTCTAATCTCCTGTGAAAAGACCAATCGAATTCTATCTGAACAGTCTTAGAGCTAGATCGAGACTGGTATCCCCCAATGTTGTTGAGGTTGTAGATACTTACTTCATGTGGTGAGTTGTATAAATCTACAATAATTCTGTTGTCAAAATTGGTATAGTATCCGTCTAAAGAAAGTGAAGCGTCTCTAGAATTGAGTCGGAATTTAGAAACCAGGTTTACACCTAAATTAGTTGCTACTTCTGGAGCCAAATCTTCTTGAATATCCCAGCGTCTGTTGCTTGCCCAAGAGCCCAGTTGTTCCATAAATACATTTGCCGTTCTGAACCCACGGCCCGCGACAAGTTTAACAGACGTCTCCTCAGCTAATGAATAACGAACATGCAAACGTGGTGAGGCAAAATTGCCGTGAAGATTGTGGTGATCCCCTCTTAGCCCAGCTACAACAACCAAACGTTCTCCTGCAGTCCAAGTGTATTCAAAGAATGCCCCTGGAACAATTTCTGTACGAGCAACCGTATCCTTTTCAGCATCCCACTCGTTGTATTCAGCCCCCCATGTACCGATTTCATTAAAATCATCATACACAAAACTAAGTCCTGTGGTGAATTTGTGATCCGTATTGTTAATGATGCTCGAGAAGAGGATGTTTCCTCTAAAATAATCTTCTGTTCCCTCATAACTCCTGTTGCCAAACATATGTTCTTGCTTATGAGTCGAGGCAAAAAACTGAGTACCGATAGATTTCCAATACTGATCCGGAAAGACATATCCTGTTTTTGCAGAAGCTTCTAATCTAGAAATATTTGTCGCCGCAGTCCATGCTGACGAGTCCGTATTTGCCAGATAGGGCTTTAAAAGATCGAAAGGTGAGTCCGAATCAGAGTATGCCGAGGATTGACCTGCGAGCCTATTCATTTTTACCGAAGAAATTGAATACTCTCCTCGAATTCCTCTGTCACCACGGAATTTCCACTCATTTCTCAAGACGATATCGCGCTTGAGAGGCGTGTCTAGAAAAGTGTCATCATTGCGATCATTTATGTACGTCCCGAGCTCTGCATGGGATAAAATAGCGGTGCTCCAACGCCTGCTCACTTGATGGCTACTTACGTGATTCCACTCTAATCTTCCATCACCACTTGTATACAGGTTAATGTGGAACGGCTCTGCGTTTTCTGGATTTCGCAAGGCAACATTGATTTGTCCTGTTATGCTTTCGTAGCCATTGATGACTGACCCTGTTCCTTTAGAAATAGAAATATTATCTATCCAAGGCCCAGGAATAAAAGACAACCCTTGCACAACATTTAATCCTCGTGGCCCTGGTAGGTTGTCTACAAGAAGTTGCGTGTATTTTCCATCTAAACCTAACATGCGAATCTGACGAGTTCCAGTAATGGCATCTGTAAAAGAAGCATCAACAGAGGCGTTTGTTTCAAATGCTTCGCTTAAGTTGCAACACGCTGCTTTTGCAAGTTCTTTCCTGTTAAGCTGTTGGATATTTAATGGGTCGAGAAGAGAAATAGAAGTTGTGGACCTTGTGGCTTCTACTTCGGCCTCCCTTAATAGAACGCCTGGTTGGAGAGGGATGTCTAAATAATCCCATCCTGTGTACACCAATCCCACCGTCTCATACCCTATCATACTTACTTGCAGAGTGTCTCCGATATTTAGAGCTGGTATTTTAAAAAACCCGAAAAGGTCAGTCATCGTACCCACGGTCGTTCCTTTCCAAACCACTGTCGCCCCAGGAAGAATGTCATATACGGCCTCACCTTCGTGCTCGCCTGCCGCGTGGTCATGCCCGATATGAGATTCAGGAGCGAGAACTTTTCCTTTGACTTGCTTCTGTGCGTTGATGTTTGGCATAGCTAGCCAACTGACGATAAATAAGAGTAGGTATGCGTGTTTTAATAGCTTCATGTTAATCTCTATAATGGCAACATTTAGGTAACGCTAGGTAAACTGAGTCTGTCGCCATAAATAAGTCCGTATCGTATCCGGCCATAGCTACTGTACGTTGCAGCTGTTCTGTTGAAATTTCATTGGCATAAAACTTCAGGGTGATTTTTTCATTCTGCTGATCCCATTGAGCCGATTTGACTTCATTTATCTGAAGACTCTCAAGAATTGATTTCTCACAAGTAGGACAACATCCTTTTGCTGTGAAAGTAATCGCTTCAATAGGTTTACAGCCTATAATAAAAAAAGCCATTGTCCCTATCAATGGAAGGATCGCTATTCGTGTTCGTGATCCCCGGAACATTTGTGCGTTTCGTTTTCTGCTCTGTACTTACAGCATCCGTGAATTTTTGCATAGACTTCGTCTGTTGCTTTAATCAAATCTGTATCGTGCCCCACATTCGCCGCGATACGATGAACATCCGCTATGTCGGGGAAGTGTTTCGTTTTGTAAACAACATGAAGCTGATGTGACTCAAGGTCATAATCGGCAATCACGATGCCTTTAACATCATATGCCAATTCGATGCGTTCTTCACACATACCACACACTCCTCCTACTTCAAAAGTCACATCTGCTTTTTTCTGAGCAGATATATTGCTGACTAGAAGTAGGCTGAAAACCACAAAAATTAAATTCTTCATAATACAAGTTTAAGTCACTAATGCCCCAACCCCCGCATAAGTAACAATTGTTATGATATTCGTCTTCTACTTTGAAGTCAGGTTTGAAGACATAAACTCTCTATTCATGCGAGCAATATTAGTAATGCTTATGCCTTTGGGGCACTCAACCTCACATGCTCCCGTGTTTGTACAGTTGCCGAATCCTTCCAAATCCATTTGGTCTACCATACGTATAACCCGCTCTTTGCTTTCAGGCTTTCCTTGTGGAAGAAGAGATAGCTGGCTAACCTTCGCTGCCACAAAAAGCATAGCGGAGGAGTTCTTACAAGTCGCTACACAAGCTCCACAGCCTATACATGTAGCTGCGTCAAATGCATCGTCAGCATCCTGCTTGGGAATAGGAATAGCATTTGCGTCTTGAGTTGCTCCTGACGTATTTACCGACACATAACCTCCAGCCTGTATCACTCTGTCAAATGAACTTCTATCAACCGTAAGGTCTTTTATTATCGGGAATGCCGATGAGCGCCATGGCTCAACATGTATCGTTTCCCCATCTTTAAATGAACGCATATGCAATTGACAGGTCGTAACATTTCTTCCTGGTCCATGAGCTTCACCGTTAATAAACATTGAACATGATCCACATATTCCTTCACGGCAATCATGATCAAAAGCAAAAGGTGTCTTTCCGTCACGAATTAAATTGCTGTTGAGAACGTCCATCATCTCGAGGAAGGACATATCTCCTGATACGTCAGACATCTGATGTGTTTCCATCGCCCCAACTGAATTAGGACCTTTTTGACGCCAAACTTTTAGAGTAATATTCATTTTGATTTACTTGTAGCTGCGCTGTTTAAGCTCAATGTTTTCGTAAACTAAATCTTCCTTATGAAGCTTCGCTTCAGAAGGGTTTCCAGTGTATTCCCAAGCTGATACGAAGGTGTAATTTTCGTCATCACGAAGAGCTTCTCCATCTGGGGTTTGCGACTCTTCGCGGAAGTGACCTCCGCAGCTTTCTGCTCTCTCAAGTGCGTCTAGACACATTGCCTCTCCCAGCTCTAAGAAGTCAGCCAAGCGAGACGCTTTTTCAAGCTCTGGATTGAACTCATTTAATGCACCCGGAACGCGAACATTGGCATGGAATTCCTTTCGGAGATCCTGAATTTCAATGATCGCTTCTTTAAGATGTTTTTCGTTGCGAGCCATCCCACACTTGTTCCACATAATAAGACCTAATCGTCTGTGGAAGTCATCAACTGGAGTGTCTCCGTTGTTGTTAATGAACTGAGCTAACTCATCCTTTACTTGCTTTTCTGCTGCATCGAATTCGGGAGAGTCCGTTGAGATCTTCCCTGTTCTGATGTCGTCTGCAAGGTAATCTCCAATTGTGTATGGGAGAACGAAGTATCCGTCGGCAAGGCCTTGCATAAGAGCAGAAGCTCCAAGACGGTTCGCTCCGTGATCCGAGAAGTTCGCTTCTCCAGCAGCGTATAAGCCGGGGATGGTCGTCATTAGATTGTAATCAACCCAAAGCCCACCCATTGTGTAGTGTACTGCTGGATAGATCATCATGGGAGTCTCGTAAGGATTGTCGTCTGTGATCTGCTTGTACATGTCGAAGAGGTTTCCGTACTTCGATTTTATAACATCACGGCCCAGCTCAACAATCGTTTCGTGTGAAGGGTTGTTCAGGCCTTGAGTTAAAGCTGCTGTCTTTCCGTAACGCTCGAATGCGCTTGCAAAGTCAAGATATACAGCATGACCTGTTTTGTTAATTCCGTAACCAGCATCACAACGTTCCTTGGCTGCACGAGATGCAACATCACGAGGAACAAGGTTTCCGAAAGCTGGGTAACGACGTTCTAAGTAGTAGTCTCGATCGTCTTCCTTAAGATCTACAGGACGAATGGTGCCTTTGCGGATAGCCTCCACATCTTTCATGTTCTTAGGCACCCAAATACGCCCGTCATTTCTAAGTGACTCCGACATAAGAGTTAGTTTAGACTGATAATGTCCGCTGACAGGGATGCAAGTCGGGTGGATTTGTGTGAAACAAGGATTGGCAAATAATGAGCCTTTCTTGTGCGCTCTCCAAGCTGCAGATGCGTTCGAGCCCATCGCATTGGTGCTTAAGTAGAATGCGTTTCCATACCCCCCTGTACAAAGAACTACTGCGTGAGCGCTGTGTCTTTCAATCTCACCGGTAATAAGGTTGCGAGCGATAATTCCGCGGGCTTTTCCATCTACGATAACCACCTCCATCATTTCATGACGGTTAAGCATCTCTACCTTTCCTTTAGAGATCTGGCGAGAGAGGGCTGAGTAAGCTCCGAGGAGAAGTTGCTGTCCAGTTTGGCCTTTTGCATAGAACGTACGAGATACCTGAACACCACCGAAAGAGCGGTTGTCTAAAAGGCCGCCATACTCACGTGCAAACGGGACGCCTTGAGCCACACACTGGTCGATGATGCTTCCACTTACCTCAGCAAGGCGGTGGACATTTGCTTCTCGAGAACGATAGTCTCCTCCCTTTACCGTGTCGTAGAAAAGACGGTGGACCGAATCTCCATCATTTTGATAGTTTTTAGATGCATTGATTCCTCCTTGAGCTGCAATTGAGTGAGCTCGACGAGGGGAGTCTTGGAAGCACAGTGACTTAACGTTGTACCCCATTTCTGCTAGAGAAGCAGCAGCAGATGACCCCGCTAGACCTGTTCCCACAACAATAATATCAATTAATCTTTTGTTGGCAGGGTTTACAAGACGAATATTATCCTTGTACTTGCTCCACTTTTGTGCAAGCGGTCCTTCTGGAATTTTTGAATCTAACATAGCTTAAGATTGAATCAAGAAGAGATAAATAGGAAGAGAGGCAAACCCGGCAGGGATGATTATACTAAAGGCTTTCCCTACAAAGTTGATCGCTGGGGTGTAAACCGGATGGTTGATACCCAAAGATTGGAATGCGCTTTGAAAACCATGATTTAAATGGAAACCCATGGATACCATTGCAAAAACATAGACCCCCGTCAACACACCTGCAAGGTTGTTAATCTCGGGATTGAAAAAGTCTAAGGTTACAGAGTGAAGATCCTTCACTCCGTTAATGATTTCTATATCTCCGAAATGCATTACATACCAAAAGCTTTTCATGTGCGAAACTATAAATACCAAAAGTATCGTCCCCAAAACGCCCATATTCCTACTCGCCCAACTTGAATTCAAATTTCCCTTATCCACCACATATTTTACTGGACGTGACTTGCGGTTCTGTATCGTAAGAACCAGACCGTCAATAATATGAAATATAATACTCGCATAAGTGAGATACGAAACCAGCTTAACTAGCGGGTTACTTGTCATAAATTCTGCGTAGTTGTTGAATGCTTCCTGACCTTCTGGGCCTCCAACAAATAGCTGCAAATTTCCTACCAAGTGGCCTACTAAAAAGAGGCAAAGGAAGAGACCGGATAAGGCCATGGCGTACTTCTTAGATAAAGAAGATTTTAGGATTCCTGTTTTACTCATAGTTGTTTCTATAATCGCTTGCAAAGGTACACGGAGCAAATCTACTGACCAACCAATACTCCTATTGAAACAATCTGAACCACGGGGCATTTAAAAAAGGGGAGCCGCCTGTTACAGCCCCCCTATATCATCACGCCTCAGCAGGTTTTTTGTCTAACATTAGAAGATCCTTTGCAACGATCTCTGTGACATAACGAGTGTTTCCTTCTTTGTCGTCGTAGGTCCTGTAATGGAGTCTACCCTCTATCGCTACTTCCGATCCCTTTTTCAAGTACTGATCCACAATGTCGCTCAGAGGTCCCCAGGCAACTATTTCGTGCCATTGAGTTCTCTCAACTTTGTCGCCTTCGTTGTCGCGGTACGATTCATTTGTAGCCAAAGAAAAGTTGACTTTAGACTTGCCTTCGTCGAAGGTGATGATCTTAGGGTCTTGCCCTAATCTGCCAATTAATTGGACTTTGTTACGCAATGCGTTCATGATAAATATGTTTTATTTATCTCAAATTTCCGATTCTTTATCCACTCTTTTTCACTCAATTTGTAGATGTAGGTCATTACTTTATAGTTGTTTCGAAAAAGCAGTATTACCTTCGCATTCAGCTATAAAAGCACATTATGACCACAAGCAACGTACGCGTAAGATTTGCCCCAAGTCCCACAGGCCCCCTCCACATGGGTGGAGTCAGGACCGCACTTTATAACTACTTATTTGCTCGCGCCCATGGCGGCAAGTTCTTGTTACGCATAGAGGACACAGACCAAACTCGATATGTTGAAGGTGCTGAAGACTATGTTCGTGAAGCGCTAAATTGGTGTGGTATTGAGATTGATGAGGGGGTAGTCGAAGGGGGAGAGTTTAAGCCGTACAGACAAAGCGAAAGAAATGCCTTCTACCGTGAGGCGGTTGAATTACTTCTCATTTCAGGGCATGCATATATGGCGTTTGACACACCTGAAGAGCTGGACGCACTCAGGAAGCAAGCAGAATCAGAAAAAAACGTTTTTCAATATGATGCATCTACTCGAGGGGATTTACAGAATAGTTTATCAATGCGTGAAGAAGATGTTGAAGCTCTTATCGAGAACGAAACCCCGTACATTATTCGTTTTAAAACACCAGACAATGCTGAAGACATCACTTTCACAGACGAGATAAGGGGAGAGATAACAATCTCAAGCGCGGTGGTTGACGACAAAGTACTTGTAAAGGCAGACGGTCTTCCGACATATCACCTCGCAAACGTAGTAGACGATTACGGAATGGAAATCTCACACGTCATAAGGGGAGAAGAGTGGTTGCCTAGCGCACCCTTACATATCATGTTATACAGGGCTTTTGGTTGGGCCGCTCCTAAATTCGCCCACCTTTCCCTAATCCTCAAGCCCACTGGAAACGGGAAGCTCAGCAAAAGAGATGGCGACGCAGGTGGTTTTCCGGTTTTTCCGGTTGAGTGGAAAGACCCAAAAACTGGGAAAATCGCTAGCGGATACCGTGAACGAGGCTACGAGCCAGAAGCTTTCATAAACATGTTGCTTATGTTGGGTTGGAACCCTGGAGATGAAAGGGAGATGTTCACCATAGAAGAGGCCTCGAAGGTTTTCTCATTAGAAAAGGTCGTGAAGTCCGGGGCGCGTTTTAGTCCAGATAAAGCGCGTTGGTTTAATGAGCAGTACTTGCGCTCTAAGAATCCGGCTGAACTCGTTCCTGCATTGATAGAAATGGCCCGTTTAGGCGACATTACCCTAAATGAAAAAGACGCGGAAGCTGTGCTGAAATTAATGCTTGAGAGGGTGTCATTTCTGCATGAAGTTTTAGAGGCGAAATGGCTTTTCGGGGCTCCTTTAAAAGAAGATTTTGACAGCAAGATGGTTCGCAAAAAATGGAAGCCTGAGACCGTGGGATACATGAACGATTTAAAATCAATGCTCTCTCAGGTAGAACCGTTTAAGGCAGATGAGATTGAGACTCAATTTAAATCGCATTTGGAGGAAAAGTCGTTGGGTTTCGGACAGGTTTTACTTCCCTTTAGATTAGCGCTAACCGGAGCTGGTGGCGGGCCGTCCATGTTTGAGTTTGCAGCGTTTCTGGGTTTGGAAACAACCCTTGAAAGACTCGACTACGGAATAGGTATTATAGAGAATATATTGTTAGAGGAATAGAATTATGGAAGAGATTATTGAAGTAAACGGCCTGAGGTTTCATAGCTATCATGGATGTATGGCTGAAGAAACTACCATAGGGGGGGAGTACCGAATAGATATAAAACTCGGGGTGGATATGGGGGTGAGTGGAGAGTCTGATAAACTTGAGGACACGGTAGATTACTGTGCCGTACAACAAATTGCTGAGCGTGAAATGGCTATTCCTTCTAAGCTTATCGAACACATAGGAAGACGCATTGTTAAATCGCTTCGTAGTGAGCTTAAATTGGTAAAATCAATTGAACTCAAACTCACTAAATTTTCTCCGCCCTTAGAAGGAGATTGTGAGTCTGTTGCTGTAGTGATGTACGGCTAACCTGGTTTTTTGTACTCTTTTTATGAGTAAATCTAAAGCTTCATTTCAGGGACATCCGAAGGAACGATAAGTTCTCCTGCGGTGGCGTCTATAATCTCCTGAACGGAAACTCCTGGGGCACTTTCGACAAGGTGAAACGCCCCGTCTTTGATGTCTAGAACGGCAAGGTTTGTAACCACACGTTTCACGCAACCCACACCTGTTAATGGAAGGGAGCATGTGGGCAGAAGTTTCGATTCTCCAGCTCGATTTGTGTGCATCATTGCAACCACGATATTGTCTGCACTCGCTACCAGATCCATCGCTCCGCCCATGCCTTTTACCATCTTGCCGGGAATCTTCCAATTGGCAATATCACCATTGGCGCTAACTTCCATTGCTCCTAAAACGGTGAGCTGAACGTGGCGACCTCTGATCATCGCGAAAGATGTTGCTGAGTCGAAATAAACTGCTCCGGGCATCGCAGTAATCGTTTGCTTGCCCGCGTTAATAAGATCCGCATCCTCTGAGCCCTCTATAGGAAATGGGCCCATGCCGAGAATCCCGTTTTCTGACTGGAACTCTACTTCCATCCCTTCTGGGATATGGTTGGCTACAAGGGTTGGAATTCCTATACCAAGGTTTACATACCATCCATCTCTGACTTCCTGCGCAATTCTTGTTGCAATCCCGTTTTTATCTAGCATGATGTTCTATTTAAGATGGCGAGTTAAATGGACGAACGGTTCTTTGCTCTATGCGCTTTTCGAAGGACTTACCTTGGAATATGCGTTGGACGAAGATGCCTGGCGTATGGATTTCATTTGGGTCGAGCTCTCCCAGGGGGACGAGTTCTTCTACTTCTGCAATCGTGATTTTTCCTGCCATCGCCATCATGGGATTGAAGTTGCGAGCGGTCGCTTTGAAAATTAAATTCCCAGCGGCATCACCTTTCCACGCCTTTACAAAGGCAAAGTCCGCGGTTAAGGCCATTTCTAAGATGTGTGGCTTGCCGTCAAAATCTCTCACCTCCTTCCCTTCCGCTACTTCCGTCCCATATCCAGCTGGGGTGTAAAAAGCTGGGATTCCCGCACCACCAGCGCGACATCTCTCGGCAAGTGAACCTTGTGGGATAAGGTCTACTTCGAGTTCGCCGGAAAGCATTTGGCGTTCAAACTCCTCATTTTCTCCGACATACGAAGATATCATTTTGCGAATCTGATGGCCACTCAGCAACTTTCCCAAACCGAACCCATCGACGCCCGCATTGTTCGAAATACATGTCACATCTTTAACCTCAAGTTTGACCAACTGCTCAATACAGTTCTCAGGGATGCCACACAATCCGAAACCGCCTAACATCAAGGTCATTCCGTCTTCTACACCGACGCAGGCCTCTTCTACGCCGTTTACTAATTTTGAAATTGACATTGGTCTAAATTAATTCCATTGGTTAATTAAACAGGTCCGAATCGTCGAATCCATCAGAATCGAAGGTATGCCCTTTTATAGAGACTTGGTCTTTGCAATTTAACGTGTCTGACCCCAAGGATTCAGGCCTCGAAAAATCTTCTTGTGAAAGGCCGATGCTCTCATCTGCGTATGTGTCTTTCATGAAAAATCCATAGATAGGAAGAGCTGTGTTTGCTCCTTGTCCGTAAAGCGTCGATGAAAATCTTACTGTGGGATCTTGCGCTCCTACCCAAACTCCTGTTACTAATTCTGGCGTAAGACCCATAAACCAGCCGTCAGTATTGTTTTGAGTCGTTCCTGTTTTTCCGCCCATAGGAGCTGTGATTCCATCATAATCTCTTGCTTCGGAATCGTATCGGAGTCTGACACCGGTCCCCATTCGTTTTTGGAGTTCTTCATTCCAAGCCCCATCAACTACGCCTTGCATCATACGAACTACACGATAAGCAGTCAGTTCATCCAGCCCTTGTCTGATATCAGGGCTGGGCTCATAAATGGTGTTCCCAAATCTGTCTTCTACTCTAATTAAGATGGTAGGTTCAACGTAAACACCTCCATTTACAAGAGCCGCGTTAGCTGAAACAAGTTCTTTCAACTGGAGTTCTGCTACTCCGAGAGCGATAGACGGCACGTTGGGAATATCGCTGTTAATTCCCAAGGCGTGAGCAAGTTTTATCACTCTGTCCGTACCAAACGTTTTAATGAGTTTGGCTGTAACGGTGTTCATTGAGTTCGCAAGGGCGTACTCTAAGGTTACTATTTCTCCATAATCTTCTGAGGAGTTTTGTGGACACCAAATCGGCGGATCATACCCCTCAGGCAAGTCTATACAAGTCACTTGATTAGGCAATTCGTCACAGGAGTTCATCCCCATTCTTAGGGCGGTAGCGTATACGAAAGGTTTAAAGGTAGAGCCTACTTGGCGTCTGCTTTGGTCTACATTGTCGTATTGAAAAAACTTATAGTCAATGCCTCCAACCCACGCTTTGATTTGGCCTGAAGAGGGCTCAATAGAAAGTAGGCCTGCATGAAGCGTTTTCTTGCGATGAATGATGCTGTCCATGGGAGACATCACAGTATCTCGTGGGCCCGAATGACTGAAAACCTTCATTTTTACCGGCTTTTTCATAGCCGCTTTGAATTCCTTTTTACTTAACCCCATCCATGTGTTACCGCATCCTCCATGATCGGGCATACACCTGAAACCTTTCGCCGCGTCTTCGAAAGCATAATCACGGATGTAAAAAGCGGGTCTATTACACCCTGGACAAAGTTTCCCTTTGCTTTTTTTATACCTGTCAGAATCACGGATTGCAATGTCTATAATTGTCTTTTTTGCTTTCTGATCGATGCCCTCAAAAAACGGAAAGTCTTGTTTTGGGCGGTTTTTTAAGTCTCTGTCAAAAGATGCTTGGAGCTCGCCTCCTAAATGCGTAGAAACGGCGTTTTCAGCATACTGTTGCATGCGGCTATCAATCGTAGTATGAACCTTTAATCCATCTCTGTAAATGTTGTACTTAGAGCCATCGGCCTTACTTACAACATAAGAATCATCGGGGTTTTTCTCCGAGAAAACCCGCTTCAATTCTGCGCGCAAGCGTTCTCTAAAATATGGAGCAGCGCCTTCATCGTGGCTTACTCTTTGGTAATTTAAAGTGATCGGCCGTGCTTTAATAGAATCGAGGGTCGTTGGGGAGAGGAGCTCATATTTACCCATTTGATTTAAAACAACATTCCTTCGCTTTGTCACCAATTCCATTCTGCGGAGTGGATTAAATAGGGCGCTATTCTTCAACATCCCTACTAACATCGCGCATTCTTCAACGTTTAGCTCTTCAACCTCTTTGTCAAAATAAATCGTCGAAGCAGATCTTATTCCCACGGCTTGATTTAGAAAGTCATATCTATTGAGATACATCGCCATAATTTCACCCTTTGTGTAGTGGCTTTCTAACCGTGCAGCAATGATCCACTCCTTGGGTTTTTGTAAAACCGCCCGTTCTAAAAAGCTTGTCGATTCATACTCTTCTGTAAAAAGCAACTTTGCCAATTGTTGTGTTATTGTTGACCCGCCTCCCCTTTTGCCTAAAAAGGCTATCGCTCTACCTAAACCGAAAAAATCAACTCCATCATGACTGAAAAACCTCACATCTTCTGTGGAAATTAAGGCATCTACAAGGTGCTGAGGTAAATCCTCGAACCGAGCGTCTGATCTATTCTCGTTATAATAGCTTCCTAAGACCTTCCCGTCCATGGTATAAACCTTCGTTGCAAGATCTGTTCGAGGGTTTGTGAGAGCCTCCGTGTCTGGCAGGTCCCCGAGTCGAGCGAGGGCTACAAGAGCAAATATTCCCACAAGAGGGCTTATTCCCGCAAGGAAAAACAGAGCTTTCCAACGGCCCGTTCGGGGAGTTTTTTTAGTTGATGTGTTTTTAGGCATGGGTATCACTTGATACCGCAAGATGCACACAACTAAGTAAAATATTTAAGAATTTTACAACGTTTGTCAGCATCACATCGTGGAAAGTTATCTTTGCCGCCATGATTGCACTCATTAAAGGATTACAACTCCTACTCAGCCTCTCTCTCCTCGTGGTTCTACACGAGTTAGGTCATTACTTAGCAGCCCGTTACTTCAAAACAAGAGTGGAGAAATTCTACCTGTTTATGAACCCTGGGTTTTCTCTTTTCAAGAAACAAATTGGAGATACCGAATGGGGAATCGGGTGGCTACCTTTAGGTGGTTACGTGAAAATAAGTGGAATGATTGACGAGAGCATGGACAAGGAGCAAATGGCTAAGCCAGCTGAACCTTGGGAGTTTCGATCTAAGCCGGCATGGCAAAGGCTCATCATTATGCTTGGCGGAATAATCGTGAATCTAATTGTAGGATTCTTGATTTACAGTATGATTTTACTTGTTTGGGGCCAAACTATTTTACCTAACAAATACGCTGTTGATATTGATCCCCGTCTTGAGCTACTGGGTTTTGAAAGTGGAGACCAAATCATTTCATTTAACGGAGAAGAGCTCGAAACCTTTAGAGATGTTAGAACGACCGCATTCTTTGAACCCGTCACCGAGGCTGTCGTTAAAAGAAACGGTGTGGAGAAAGAGCTTGCGTTTACAACAGAGTTGGGACAGGTGCTCATTGATGAGGGAATCCGAAGACCCTTTTCACTACAAGTTCCTCCTGTAATTAAAAGCATTGACTCTGATTCAAGGGCTCAAAAAGCTGGGCTTATGGCAGGAGATTTAATTCTTGGGGTGAATGGAGATCTTGTTTTCTCTCAACAACAGACTGTAAACGCTTTTCAGAGTTACCCCAACTCTCCCATCGTTGTCCATTTAGAACGCCAGCTAGACCAGGATTTAATAAAACTCTCTCTGCCTGTAATGACTGACAGCTTGGGGCATATAGGGTTTGTGATGGAAAGTCCGGCTAGTTTTTCAGAGATGTTCGTCCAGGAAAAAATAGAATACGGCGCCATCGACGCCTTGGTAAGTGGGTTTTTTATGGCGGGTACTACGTTACAGGAGTACGCCCTTTCTCTTCGGTTTTTAGCTTCTAAATCTGGTGCATCACAAGTGGGGTCGCTCATCACGTTTGGTAGCATCTTCGACGGAGGTTGGGATTGGTTAGTCTTCTGGAGAAACACTGCTTTCTTCTCATTAATACTTGCCTTTATGAATCTTTTACCCATCCCAGCTTTAGATGGTGGGCATGTTATGTTCTTACTTTATGAGATTGTTGCGGGCAAGCCTGCTCCAGAGAAAATCATGGAAATAGCACAGGTAATCGGGATTACGCTTTTACTTGGTTTAATGGTTTTTGCGCTGGGGAACGATTTTTGGAGACTCTTTACCGGTGGGTTTGGCTAAATTCTTATCTTGTGGGCCATGCTCAATAATTTATTTGAAGTTTTTTCAGTTGACGATATTGGTGCCTTTTCACTTGTAATAGGTGGAAGTGTAATAATCATCCTCTCTTATTTCGCGAACGTACTGGCTAAGAAAACGAACGTCCCTTCGGTGCTTGTTTTGATTGCGATGGGTATCGCGATAAGGCAGATAATTACCGCGATGGGGATTGAAGAAATCCCATTTGAGTCTGTAGCGCTCGAGCTTTTAGGAACCGTCGGGTTAATTTTCATATTGCTAGAAGCAGCTCTAGACCTAGAGCTCTCTAAAGAAAAACTGCCGCTTATCTTAAAAAGCGCATCGCTCGCTCTTTTCACATTGGCTGCAAGTTCCGCAGGAATTGCATGGCTCCTTAATTTTGCAATGAATATGGATTGGTTTACAGCCTTGGTGTATTCCATCCCGCTTTCTATCATGAGCAGCGCTATTATCATCCCGTCTGTTGGAGGGTTGAGCCTAGAGCGTAAAGAGTTTATGGTCTACGAAAGCACTTTCTCAGATATTTGGGGTATTATGGCGTTCTATCTGTTGCTTGGAAACAGGACATCTGAAAGCTACCTAGAGATTGCAAAGTCCATCGGAATTAATCTCGGGGCTTCAATTTTTATCTCTGTCGTGGTGAGTTATTTACTCGTTTACGTACTCCAAAAGATCTCCAGTTCAGTTAAATTATTTTTATCAATTGCCGTCCTGATTTTAATCTATTCAATCCAAAAACTCCTTCACCTCAGCCCACTGATTTTAATCTTAATCTTCGGATTAATGCTTAACAATCACAAAATATTTTTTGCAAATATTCTTAAAAACAAAAAGGGTGAGAGTTGGCTCGGAAGTCTTTTAGACAATGATAAGATGAGCGGATTAAGGCATGATTTCCACATCCTAACCCTTGAGAGCGCCTTTGTAATTAGAACGTTTTTCTTTGTGCTTTTCGGCGCAACGGTGGTTCTTAGTTCTCTAAAGGAGTACGATGTTCTGTTCTACGGATTGGCAATCTCCGTCATACTTTATATCATTCGCTTTGTCTTTCTTCGTCTTTTCAGACCAGAAGACCCCTCGTCA